>Ga0180218_1000053_pt1 | contig 226828 bp, 210 predicted proteins | sample eDN3rd37CKraftBY_FD_151334 | JGI IMG/M metagenome (GOLD analysis project Ga0180218, IMG submission 151334) | Enriched backyard soil microbial communities from Emeryville, California, USA - eDNA 3rd pass 37_C Kraft BY (version 2) (version 2) | ecosystem: Environmental > Terrestrial > Soil >... | reverse complement strand
TCGGTGGCCGCCAATCCCACCGATGCGCCGACGTTCGTGCCGATGATGCAGGCCGCGGTGGCCGCCGCCGAGAAGATCACCACCGCCCGCACCGACACCAACGATGGTGATGGTGATGGTGGCGGTGGGGATCGGATGGGGGTGCTGCTCGCCGATGCCGGGTACTTCTCCGAGGCCAACATCACCGCGGCGGGACCGGACCGGTTGATCGCCCGCGGCAAGAGCCGTCATCTCGAACACGCGGCCCGGCACACACCGGTGTCGGGACCGCCGCCGGCCGAGACTTCACCGGTGGAGGCGATGGCCCACCGGTTGCGCACCGAGGAGGGAATCGCGACCTACCGCAAGCGTTCTCATATTGCGGAGACCCCGTTCGGGCATGCCAAACACAATCTGAAGTTTCGAAGGTTCACCGGGCGCGGACTGGCCCGGGCCCGCGGTGAGTGGAGTTTCCATGCTGCGGTCCACAACATCGGCAAGATCCTCACCAGGGTCGGTGGGGGCGGGTTGCCGGCCGTCGTGTGAAGCGGTGGTCCCGGGGCGGGAGACCCCGCCCCGGGACCGGCGCTGTGGTTCGCGGTCGCGGACCTTCGGCTATTTCGCAACAGCCCGCAGACCGACCGAATGTACCGTTCGCTCGGAAAAGCCGGGGGTCGCGCTCGGAAAAGCCGGGGTCGGCGCTCGGAAACGCGGGGTCGGCGCGGATCACTCTGTTTCAATGGAGATGTGTGCAGATGGATGGCATATTCCGGTGAGCCGATCCTCGCCGAGGACCTGCTGTTCCGGCCGGTGCACTCGCTCATCGATCAGAGTCTGCACTCGCAGCTCGGCGCGACGACCACGAACGGGGACGGGTTCGGCATCGGCTGGTACGGAGAAGGGCCCCGGCCGGCGCTGTTCAAGAGCATCGAACCTGCTTGGAACGACCGCAATCTGAGGGAACTCGCCAGCCAGATCCGCAGCGGCATGTTCTTCGCGCACGTGCGTGCGTCGACGGGATCACCGGTCCAGCGCAGCAATTGCCATCCGTTCCGGTACGGCAACTGGTTGTGGATGCACAACGGCGAGATCGTGGACTACCGGAAGATCAAGCGGGAACTGCTGCTCGCGGTGGAGGCGGAGCTGTACACGGAGATCATGGGATCGACCGATTCGGAGGCGCTGTTCTACCTCGCGTTGACGTTCGGACTGACCGACGACCCGCTCGGCGCCGTCGGCCGGGCGGTCGGCTTCGTCGAGAAGACCGCCCGCGCGCACGGCATCGAGAACCCGGTGCAGATGACGGTCGCGACATCGGATGGAACCTCGATGTGGTTCTTCCGCTATTCGAGCCAGGTGCAGTCGCGGTCGCTGTACTACTCCACCGACATGACGACGCTGCGTGCCCTGCACCCGGAGGTGGAGGTGCTCGCGAAACTCGGACCGAGGGCGCGCCTCGTGGTGTCGGAACCGCTGCGTGACCTGCCCGGGGCGTGGAACGAGGTGCCCGAGGCCAGTGCGGGAACGGTCGGACCCTACGGGGACGAAATTCTGCCGTTCGTGCCGCTGGCCCCCTAGATCGCCGGGGCGCAACGCCATCGGGGCGCACCCACGTGGGATGCACCCCGAATTTCGGCGTTCGCGGACTTGTCAGAGGGCGCGGACCTGCTGGGCCTGCGGCCCCTTCTGTCCCTGCCCGACCTCGAATTCCACCCGCTGGTTCTCTTCCAGCGAGCGGTAGCCGCTGCCCTGGATCTCGGAGAAGTGGACGAAAAGATCGGCGCCCCCGTCATCGGGAGCGATGAATCCGAAACCCTTCTCGCTGTTGAACCACTTCACGGTGCCCTGCGCCATCTTGCCCAACTTCCTGTTCGGGAGCCGAACGTCACGTCGACGTCACGATCTCCACAATCGATCGTGCCACCCCTACGCCGTATGCACACCTCGTAGAGCACCGCCGATCCGAACCCACGAGGGCGGGCGCGCCGGGGCCTACGACGCGGTGCCGGCGCCCTTCGGGGAGGTCTCGAGCTCGAGGTCTGCGTCGTCGGCGAAGACGAGCCGACCGTCGTCGAGCGCGACCGCCCACCGGCGCACCGGGGCCCAGTCGCGGCCGAGGTCGTCGGCGACCAGCGCCGCGGCCTCGCCGTAGTCGGCGACGATCGCACCGTGTTCCGGTGCTGCGTGGCCGGAGCCGGATCGAATCGTCACCCGCGCGCCCAACGCGAGCGCGGCAGAGTTCTTGGTCTTAGCGCTCATGGCCATCAATTGTGACAGCTCACAGCGGGTGATGCAGGTCGGCCCGGGTCAGCCGTTGCGCGGTGGCGTCCAGGACGGGTCACGGCCGGTGAGCCCGAGCAGCCGATCGAGCGCGGACGCATCCTCCGCAACCTCCACCACCGGACCGAACAGGCCACCTTCGGCCCGCTGCTCCGGGGTGACGGTCGACGCGAACGCCGTGCAGGCCGCCACCGCCGCATCGTCGCAGGTGTAGGGCAGGCCCGCCGCGGCCGCGAGGTCCCAACCGTGGATCACGAGCTCGTCGAGCGCGACGAGTCCCGCGATCCGGCCGGGCAGGTCCAGCCCGGCGGCCTGCGTCGTTCCGGTCCACGCGGCGGGATCGTGCCACGCCTGCGCGAGCGCCGCGACCTGCGCGGGGATGCGCGTGCGCCAGTCGTCGCCCAGGTTGGCGGCGCTCGGCGCCGGCGGACGCGCTGTGATCTCCCCGAACTCCTTGGTCGCCGCGGCGGTGAACGCCACGGACAGGCCGCCGACGTGGTCGAGGAGGTCGCCGAGCGTGGCGTCCCGGCACGGTGTGCGGGCGGTGAGCTGGTCGTCGCGGATCCCGGCGATCACCCGGGTCATCGTGCGGGCGGCGGGATCGAGATCGAGCATTTCGGTCATCGGGCACCTCGGTTCTCGGAGCGGTGGGGTCGCATGAGGACAGACCCGTCCCGAGCCGGAAACTCAGCGGTGCGACCGGTGCGACCGGTGCGGACGGCCGCGGGCCGCCGCGACCATCGTGGTCGCGGCGGCCCGCGGAAAGTGGGAGAGCCGATGTATGCCGGTCAGGCCGTGCCGTCCCGTTTCGGGTCGACGGCCGGGAACACCTCGGTGGGGGAGTCGTCGCTGCTCCACGCCCTGTCGGCCCCGACCGCAGCCCCCACCGGCGCCGGTTCCGCGGCGGGCTGCTCGACCGGCCTCGCCTGCTCGTCTCGCACCAGGAAGCGGCCGACGGTCACGGCCGCCATCGCGGGCAGGAACACCAGCAGCACGGTGAACGCCGCGCCGGAGGTGAGCTCGAAGAACAGCGACTTGACACCGACCGGGATCGCGGTGACCGCATCGACGAGCCACGTGAGGAACCCGCCGAGCAGACCCGTGACCGCGCCCGCCTTCAGCCACAGCATCGTCAGATCCGCGCCGCGATCCGGATCGGGATTCGCGCGCCGATCCCGGATCCCGTCGATGCCGCCCCAGATCAGGGCCGCGAACAGCACGACGAGCAGACCACCCCACCTCAGGACCGATCCCTGCAGGGGCCACTGGACGAGCGCCGCGCCCAGCAGGACGCGGACGAGCACATGCACGAGGGTCAGGCCGAGCCCGCGAGTCAACCAGGGTTTCATGTATCCGAGAGTAACGTCTGTCACGGCAAAAGTGTGTCTCGGCCCACACCCGAAACCGGCCCGTCGTCCTGTGACCGGCCACGAATCGTCGGGGTAGGTTGGTTCGATGGCCGCCGATCATGCCTCCCGCCGCGCCGCGCTGCGCGCCGTCCTCGCCGACCGCGGACTCGACGCGCTGCTGGTGACGAACCTGCTCAACATCCGCTACCTCACCGGATTCACCGGGTCCAACGCCGCGCTCCTGGTCAGCACCGACGACGCCGACGAATCGCGGACCGTCGTCTGCACCGACGGCCGGTACGTCACGCAGATCGCCGAACAGGTCCCGGACCTGCGCGCGGTCATCGCACGCGCCAGTGCCGACCACCTCATCGCCTCCGCCGGGACACACGCGGCAGGCTGGGGTTTCGAAAGCCACACGGTCACCGTCGACGAACACGCTCGCTGGTCCGGGCTCGGCAGCAAGGTGACGTTGACCGCTGCGCCGGGACTCGTCGAGCAGTTGCGGGCGGTCAAGGACGAACACGAGATCGGGCTGCTGCGCGCGGCGTGCACCGCGGCGGACCGGGCGCTGGCGGACCTGATCGCCGCCGGGGGCCTGCGCCCCGGCCGCACCGAGAAGGAGGTGGGCCGCGACCTCGAGTCCCGCATGCTCGACCACGGCGCCGACGGCATCTCCTTCGAGACGATCGTCGCCGCGGGCGCCAACTCGGCGATCCCGCATCACCGGCCGACGAACGCGGTGCTGGCCTCCGGCGACTTCGTCAAGCTCGACTTCGGGGCGCAGGTCGGCGGCTACCACTCCGACATGACCCGCACCTACGTGCTCGACAAGGCCGCGGACTGGCAGCGCGAGCTGTACGACCTGGTGTTGCGTGCCCAGCAGGCCGGCCGGGAGGCGCTCGCGCCGGGCATCGAATGTGCCGCGGTGGACGCGGCGGCCCGATCGGTGATCGCCGACGCCGGGTACGGAGAACTCTTCCTGCACGGCCTCGGTCACGGGGTGGGGCTCGAGATCCACGAAGCGCCGGGAATCGGTGCCGCGGCGACCGGTACACTTGTCGCCGGTGCGACGGTAACCGTCGAGCCGGGCGTGTACTTCTCCGGGCGCGGAGGCGTGCGGATCGAGGACACGCTCGTGGTGCGCGAGCAGGCACCGGAACTGCTCACGCTGACCGACAAGACATTGACCGTCGTATAAGGGCGGTTCCTCGACTCTAGGAGACGCGAAGTAAGTGGCCGATACCAGTGATTTCAAGAACGGGCTCGTGCTGAAGATCGAGGGTCAGCTCTGGCAGATCATCGAGTTCCAGCACGTCAAGCCCGGCAAGGGTCCGGCGTTCGTGCGCTCGAAGCTGAAGAACGTGCTCTCCGGTAAGACCGTCGACAAGACCTGGAACGCCGGTGTCAAGGTCGAGACCGCCACCGTCGACCGCCGCGACATGACCTACCTGTACAACGACGGCACCGACTACGTCTTCATGGACGGCGAGACCTACGACCAGATCTCGATCTCGCCCGAGACGCTCGGTGACGGGGCGAAGTTCCTGCTCGAGAACATGGCCGTGCAGGTCGCGACCCACGAGGGCACCCCGCTGTTCGTCGAGCTTCCCGTCACGATCGAGCTGGTCGTCCAGCACACCGATCCGGGCCTGCAGGGCGACCGCTCCACCGGCGGCACCAAGCCCGCGACCCTCGAGACCGGCGCCGAGATCCAGGTCCCGCTGTTCATCAACACCGGCGACAAGCTGAAGGTCGATTCCCGTGACGGCAGCTACCTCGGGCGAGTGAACTCCTGAGTGTCCGGAACGCAGAAGAAACTCGGAGCCCGGCACAAGGCGCGTAAGCGCGCCGTCGACCTGCTGTTCGAGGCCGAAGCCCGCGACACCGACCCGATCGACCTCGCCGCGGACCGCGTGGCGCTGGCGCTCACCGACGACCAGGTGGCCCCGGTCGCGCCGTACACCCGGACCCTGGTGCGCGGTGTCGCCGAGCACCTCGACGAGCTCGATCAGCTCATCGCCGACCACCTGCACGAGTGGACGCTCGAGCGGCTGCCCGCGGTGGACCGCGCGATCCTGCGGATCGCCGCCTGGGAGCTGTTCCACGCCACCGACGTGCCGCCGGTCGTGGCCGTCGACGAGGCCGTCGAACTCGCGAAGTCGTTGTCGACCGACGATTCGCCGGCGTTCGTCAACGGCGTGCTCGGTCAGCTCGTCGCCGTCGCCGACCAGGTGCGTGCCGCGGCCGCAGCGACGTCGGTGCACGCGAAGCAGGCCGGCGCTGCCGAACAACCCGGCACTCCCGAACAACCCGGTTCGGAACAGTAGGACACCGATGCAGCGCAGGCGGGTCCGGACGAGATCGACGATTTCGTCCGGACCCGCCTTCGTCGTCGGTGCCCGTGTGTCGCGCTTCACCGTCAACCTTGCCGTGACGCCTCTCGGCCGCTGATAGGCTGTTTGAACGTCAGGCATCCTTTAACGATCCGTCCAGCGAGGCGGAGAAGGAGGTCGCTGTATGGCCATGTCCGAGGACGGCTCGTCAGCATCCACCGATCCATCGGCATCCGGAACCGGAGCGCCCGCCCGCGAGTTGTTGTCCGCCGCGGACGTCGGACGCACCGTGGCCCGCATCTCCCACCAGATCATCGAGAAGACCGCACTCGACGCCCCGGAAGGCGAAGCGCCTCGCGTCGTGCTGGTCGGAATCCCCACCCGCGGCACCACCCTCGCGAACCGCATCGCCGAGCGCATCGAGGAGTTCTCCGGGGTCCGCGTGCCGGTCGGATCTCTCGACATCACGCTCTACCGCGACGACCTGCGGACCAAGCCGCACCGTCCCCTCGAGCGCACCTCGGTGCCGGAAGGCGGTGTGGACAACGCCCTGGTCGTCCTCGTCGACGACGTGCTCTTCTCCGGCCGCTCCGTCCGCGCCGCCCTCGACGCCCTGCGCGACCTGGGCCGGCCGCGGGCCGTCCAGCTCGCGGTGCTGGTCGATCGCGGGCACCGCGAGCTGCCGCTACGCGCCGACTACGTCGGCAAGAACGTTCCCACCGCCCGCACGGAGGACGTGCGCGTGCTGCTCACCGAACAGGACGGACGTGACGCGGTGGAGATCTCCGGAGGCAAGAACCTGTGAAACACCTGCTCACCATCGCGGATCTGACCAGGGATTCCGCGACCGAGCTTCTGGACGAGGCGGAACGGTTCGAGCAGGCGTTGCTCGGCCGTGAGGTGCGCAAGTTGCCGACACTGCGCGGCCGCACCGTGATGACCGTGTTCTACGAGAACTCGACCCGGACCCGGGTGTCCTTCGAGGTCGCCGGCAAGTGGATGAGCGCGGACGTCATCAACGTCAGCGCGTCGAGTTCGTCGGTGTCCAAAGGCGAATCGCTGCGCGACACCGCGCTGACCCTGCACGCGGCGGGCGCCGATGCGCTGATCGTGCGGCACCCGGCCTCCGGTGCGGCACACCGGATCGCGGACTGGACGACCGACGCCGACGGCAACGGCCCGTCGGTGATCAACGCCGGTGACGGCACCCACGAACACCCCACGCAGGCGCTGCTCGACGCGCTGACCCTGCGGCAGCGGCTCGGATCGCTGGAAGGGCGGCGCATCGGCATCGTCGGCGACATCCTGCACAGCCGGGTGGCGCGCTCGAACGCGCTGCTGCTGTCGATGCTCGGCGCCGAGGTGGTGCTCGTCGCGCCCCGCACGCTGCTGCCGGTCGGGGTGGAGACCTGGCCGGTGACCGTGGCGCACTCGCTCGACGCGGAACTGCCCGGCCTGGACGCGGTGCTCATGTTGCGGGTGCAGGCCGAACGCATGAACGGCGGGTTCTTCCCGTCGGCGCGCGAGTACTCGATCGGTTACGGACTGTCCGAGCGCCGGCTGCGGCTGCTCTCCGACGACGCGGTGGTGCTGCACCCCGGCCCGATGCTGCGCGGCATGGAGATCGCCTCCGCGGTCGCCGACGCCCCGCAGACCGCGGTGCTGCAGCAGGTGACCAACGGTGTGCACGTGCGCATGGCGGTGCTGTTCCGTCTGCTGGTCGGCACCGAAGGGGCGTCGGCATGACGGAAACTATTGGAACAGGAGACAATTCGGTGACCCCGCAGGTCCTCATCCGCAACGTGCTGGTCTACGGCGAGGGCGATCCGGTCGACGTCCTGCTCGGCGACGAGCAGATCCTCGCGATCGGTTCCGGCCTCGAGGCCGACGCCGATGCCGAGGTGATCGACGGTACCGGCCAGGTCCTGCTGCCCGGCTTCGTCGACCTGCACACGCACCTGCGCGAACCGGGCCGCGAGGACACCGAGACGATCGACAGCGGCTCGGTCGCCGCCGCGCTCGGCGGCTACACCGCGGTGTTCGCGATGGCCAACACCAACCCGGTCGCGGACTCGGTCGTCGTCACCGATCACGTGTGGCGCCGCGGCCAGGAGGTCGGGCTGGTCGACGTGCACCCGGTCGGCGCGGTCACCGTCGGTCTCGCCGGCAAGCAGCTCGCCGAGATGGGCACCATGGCGGCCGGCGCCGGCCGGGTCCGGATGTTCTCCGACGACGGGCACTGCGTGTACGACCCGCTGATCATGCGGCGCGCCCTCGAATACGCGGGCACCCTCGGAGTTCTCATCGCCCAGCATGCCGAGGAGCCGCGGCTGACCGTCGGCGCCGTCGCCCACGAGGGTCCGACCGCCGCGCGGCTGGGTCTGACCGGATGGCCGCGCGCGGCCGAGGAGTCGATCGTGGCGCGCGACGCGCTGCTCGCGCGGGACGCCGGAGCGCGTGTCCACATCTGCCACGCGTCCACCGCGGGCACCGTCGAACTCGTCAAATGGGCTCGGGGACAGGGGATTTCGATCACGGCCGAGGTGACTCCCCATCACCTGCTTCTCGACGATTCGCGGCTCGAGACCTACGACGGCGTCAACCGGGTCAACCCGCCGCTGCGGGAACGTTCCGACGTCGAGGCATTGCGCCGCGGCCTCGCCGAGGGTGTGCTGGATTGTGTGGCCACCGACCACGCCCCGCATGCCGAACAGGACAAGTGCTGCGAGTTCTCGCAGGCCCGGCCCGGCATGCTCGGCCTCGAGACGGCCCTGTCCATCCTCGTCGAGACGATGGTCCGGCCCGGCCTGCTCGACTGGCGTGGGGTCGCGAAGGTGATGAGCGAGCGACCCGCCGAGATCGTCGGACTCGACGACCAGGGCCGCCCGCTCGCGGTCGGGGAACCGGCCAACGTCGTGCTCGTCGACCCGGACACCGAATGGACGGTGCGCGGACCGGAACTGGCGAGCATCTCGAACAACACCCCGTACGAGGAGATGACGCTGCCCGCCAAGGTCACCGCGACCGTGCTGCGCGGCAGGATCACCGCCCGCGACGGTGCGGTCCGCCCGCGGACCGGCGGGAGGTAGCGCGATGGACCGGGTTCTGATCACCCTCGGCTTCCTGCTCCTGTGGGTCGTGCTGGTCCTGCTCATGTGGAAGGGTTGGCGCGGACGCGCCCGCCGCCAGGCCGACGCCGTCGGGGAACTTCCCGCCGTGCCCGCGGACCTGGGGGAGCAGGTGCTGGCCCCCAGCACCGGCCTGTACGTGGGCAGCACCCTGGCGCCGAGCTGGCAGGACCGGATCGCGGTCGGCGACCTGGGATACCGGGCCGCGGCCGAGATCAGCCGCTACCGCAGTGGAGTACTCCTCGACCGCGACGGTGCCTCGCCGATCTGGATTCCGCAGGACTCGATCCGCGCGATCCGCACCGAACGCGGCCTGGCCGGGAAGGTCATGACCAAGGACGGCGTCCTGGTCATCCGATGGCAACTGCCCTCCGGAACCGAGATCGACACCGGATTCCGCGGCGACGACAAGACTGTTTACCCCTCGTGGGTGGACGCGACGAACGAAGATTCAGGACAGTGACGATCACAGCACGTGAGATTTCAGCTGATGCGGACAGCTCTGGTGAGGTCGAGCAGAACGGAGAGAACGCATGAGCGGCGGTAATTTCGGCGGCGGCACCGCGGTACTGGTGCTCGAGGACGGGCGGATCTTCCGCGGCACCACCTTCGGAGCGGTCGGCCAGACCCTCGGCGAGGCCGTGTTCAGCACCGGCATGACCGGCTACCAGGAGACGCTCACCGACCCCAGCTACCACCGGCAGATCGTGGTGTCGACGGCACCGCAGATCGGCAACACCGGCTGGAACCAGGAAGACAACGAGTCCGTCGGCCCGACCGGCGACTCCGCGGAAGCGAAGATATGGGTCGCCGGCTACGTCGTGCGCGACCCCTCCCGCCGCACCTCCAGCTGGCGGGCCACCGGCTCTCTGCAGGACGAACTGGTCCGCCAGGGTGTGGTCGGCATCGCCGGCATCGACACCCGCGCACTCGTGCGGCACCTGCGCACCCGCGGCTCCATGCGCGCCGGCGTCTTCTCCGGTGACGCCCTCGCCTCGGACGCGGAACTGCTCGAGCGGGTCAAGTCCCAGCCGTCGATGCTCGGCGCCGACCTCGCCGGCGAGGTCACCACCACCAGCGGATACGTCGTCGAGCCCGTCGGGGGCGAGGCCCGGTTCACGGTCGCGGCCATCGACCTGGGCATCAAGACCAACACCCCGCGCATGTTCGCCGAACGCGGGATGCGGGTGCACGTGCTGCCGTCCACCGCGACGCTGCACGACATCCTCGACCTGAAGGCCGACGGTGTGTTCCTGTCCAACGGCCCCGGCGACCCGGCGACCGCGGACGGGGCGGTGCACCTGACCAAGGAGGTGCTCGGACAGGGCCTGCCGCTGTTCGGCATCTGCTTCGGCAACCAGATCCTCGGACGCGCCCTGGGCCTGAACACCTACAAGATGAAGTTCGGGCACCGCGGCATCAACATCCCGGTCGTCGAACACGAGACCGGCCGCATCGCCATCACCGCGCAGAACCACGGTTTCGCGCTCGAGGGTGAGGCGGGCCAGGAGTTCGACACCCCGTTCGGCCGCGCCGTGATCAGCCACACCTGCGCCAACGACGGTGCCGTCGAAGGGGTCCGCCTGCTCGACGGCAGCGCCTTCTCGGTGCAGTACCACCCGGAGGCGGCGGCCGGCCCGCACGACGCCGCCTACCTGTTCGACCGATTCGCCAGCATGCTCGAGGGAGACAAGTCCTAATGCCACGCCGTACAGATCTCTCCCACATCCTGGTCATCGGCTCCGGGCCGATCGTCATCGGCCAGGCCTGCGAGTTCGACTACTCCGGCACCCAGGCGTGCCGGGTGCTGCGCGAGGAGGGCCTGCGGGTCAGCCTCGTCAACTCCAACCCGGCCACGATCATGACCGACCCGGAGTTCGCCGACTCCACCTACATCGAGCCGATCACCGCCGAGTTCGTCGAGAAGGTCATCGCCACCGAGGCCGCCAACGGCACCCCGATCGACGCCGTGCTGGCGACCCTCGGCGGCCAGACCGCGCTGAACACCGCGGTCGCGCTGTCCGAGCAGGGCATCCTCGACAAGTACAACGTCGAGCTGATCGGCGCCGACTTCGACGCCATCCAGCGCGGCGAGGACCGGCAGATGTTCAAGGACATCGTCACCAAGTGCGGCGGCGAGTCCGCCCGCTCGCGGGTCTGCTTCACCATGGACGAGGTCCGCGCGACCGTCGCCGAACTCGGCTTCCCCGTCGTGGTGCGCCCGTCGTTCACGATGGGTGGCCTCGGCTCCGGCATGGCCTACAACGACGAGGACCTCGAGCGCATCGCCGGGGGCGGTCTCGCCGCGTCGCCGACCGCGAACGTCCTGATCGAGGAGTCCATCCTCGGCTGGAAGGAATACGAGCTCGAGCTCATGCGTGACGGCCGCGACAACGTCGTGATCGTCTGCTCCATCGAGAACGTCGACCCGGTCGGCGTGCACACCGGCGACTCGATCACGGTCGCGCCGGCGATGACCCTGACCGACCGCGAGTACCAGAAGATGCGCGACCTCTCGATCGCCATCCTGCGCGAGGTCGGCGTGGACACCGGCGGCTGCAACATCCAGTTCGCGATGGACCCGCGCGACGGCCGCCTCGTCGTCATCGAGATGAACCCGCGCGTGTCGCGCTCCTCGGCGCTCGCGTCGAAGGCCACCGGCTACCCGATCGCGAAGATGGCCGCCAAGCTCGCGATCGGCTACACCCTCGACGAGATCGTCAACGACATCACCAAGGAAACGCCGGCCTGCTTCGAGCCGACCCTCGACTACGTCGTGGTCAAGGCCCCCCGCTTCGCGTTCGAGAAGTTCCCCGGCGCCGACGGCACCCTCACCACCACCATGAAGTCGGTCGGTGAGGCCATGTCGATCGGCCGCAACTTCACCGAGGCGTTCGGCAAGGTGCTGCGTTCGCTCGAGACCAAGCGCGCCGGCTTCTGGACCGGCCCCGAGGTCGAGGGCACCCTCGACTCGATCCTCGCCGAGATCGCGACCCCCACGGACGGACGCATCTATGGGGTGGCGAAGGCGTTCGAGCTGGGCGCCACCGTCGAGCAGGTCTTCGACGCCACCAAGATCGACCCGTGGTTCCTCGATCAGATCCAGCAGATCGTCGAGCTGGGCGACGAGGTCCGCGGCGTCGAGACCTTCGGCGAGCAGGAACTGCGCTACGCCAAGCACCACGGCTTCTCCGACCGCCAGATCGCCGAGCTGCGCCCGGAGCAGTTCGCCGACGAGGACGCCGTCCGCGCCCTGCGCATCGAACTGGGCGTGCACCCGGTGTACAAGACCGTCGACACCTGCGCCGCCGAGTTCGAGGCCAAGACCCCGTACCACTACTCGACCTACGAGCTCGATCCGGAGGCCGAGACCGAGGTCGCGCCGCAGACCGAACGCCCGAAGGTGCTGATCCTGGGCTCCGGCCCGAACCGCATCGGCCAGGGCATCGAGTTCGACTACTCGTGCGTGCACGCCGCGCTGACGCTGTCGGAGGCCGGGTACGAGACCGTCATGGTCAACTGCAACCCGGAGACCGTCTCGACCGACTACGACACCGCCGACCGCCTGTACTTCGAGCCGCTCACCTTCGAGGACGTGCTCGAGGTGTACCGCGCCGAGTGCGAGTCCGGCACCGTCGCCGGTGTCATCGTGCAGCTCGGTGGCCAGACCCCGCTGGGCCTGGCGCGGCGCCTGAAGGCCGCGGGCGTGCCGATCGTCGGCACCAGCCCCGAGGCGATCGACCTGGCCGAGGACCGCGGCGAGTTCGGCCGGGTGCTCGAGCAGGCCGACCTGCCCGCCGCGAAGTACGGCACCGCCACCACCTTCGAAGGGGCGCGGGAGATCGCGTCCGGCATCGGCTACCCGGTGCTGGTGCGCCCGTCCTACGTGCTCGGTGGCCGCGGCATGGAGATCGTCTACGACGAGAAGGCACTCGAGACCTACATCTCGAACGCCACCGAGATCTCCGACGACCGCCCGGTGCTGGTCGACCGCTTCCTCGACGACGCCGTGGAGATCGACGTCGACGCCCTGTGCGACGGCACCGACGTCTACATCGGCGGCATCATGGAGCACATCGAGGAAGCCGGTATCCACTCCGGCGACTCGGCGTGCGCGCTGCCCCCGATCACGCTCGGCCGCTCCGACATCGAGAACGTGCGCCGGTCCACCGCCGCGCTCGCGAAAGGCATCGGCGTCAAGGGCCTGCTCAACGTCCAGTACGCGCTCAAGGACGACATCCTCTACGTCCTCGAAGCCAACCCGCGGGCCAGCCGCACCGTGCCGTTCGTGTCCAAGGCGACCGGTGTGCAGCTCGCGAAGGCGTGCGCGCGGATCATGCTCGGCGAGACCATCGCCGAGCTGCGCAGCCAGGGTCTGCTGCCCGCCGAGGGCGACGGCAGCCACGCCCCGCTCGACGCGCCCATCGCGGTCAAGGAGGCGGTGCTGCCGTTCAACCGGTTCCGCCGCGCCGACGGCACCGGGGTCGACACCCTGCTCAGCCCCGAGATGAAGTCCACCGGTGAGGTCATGGGCCTCGACAGCGACTTCGGCCGGGCCTTCGCCAAGTCGCAGACCGCCGCCTACGGTTCGCTCCCCACCTCGGGTGCGGTGTTCGTCTCGATCGCGAACAAGGACAAGCGGTCGATGATCTTCCCGGTCAAGCACCTCGCCGACCTCGGGTTCCGGATCATGGCGACCATCGGTACCGCGGAAACCTTGCAGCGCAACGGAGTTCCGTGCGAGCACGTGTACAAGGTCTCCGAGGAGGATCGCCCCGAGGGCGCACCGACCGTCGTCGACCGCATCCGCGCCGGGGACGTCGCGATGGTCATCAACACGCCGTGGGGCAACGCCGGGCCGCGCATCGACGGCTACGAGATCCGCAGTGCCGCGGTCGCCGCGAACATCCCGTGCGTGACGACCGTGCAGGGTGCCGCGGCCGCGATCCAGGGCATCGAGGCCGCGATCCGCGGGGAGATCGGTGTCCGGTCCATCCAGCGGATGCAGGCGGGCCTGCGCGACGGCGAGCAGCTGTCGTGACCGGGTTCGGGGAGCGGCTGCACGCGGCGCTCGCCGAACGCGGACCGCTGTGCGTCGGCATCGACCCGCACCCCGAACTGCTCGGGGCATGGGGGCTGACCGTCGACGCGGCCGGCCTGGCGACCTTCACCGAGCGCTGTGTCGAGGCGTTCGCCGGTGAGGTCGCGCTGGTCAAGCCGCAGGTGGCGTTCTTCGAGGCGTTCGGGTCGGCGGGTATCGCCGTGCTCGAACGGGCCGTCGCGGCGCTGCGCGAGAGCGGAACGCTCGTTCTGGCCGATGCCAAGCGCGGCGACATCGGTTCCACGATGGCCGCGTACGCGCGCACCTGGCTGTCCGACGACTCGCCGCTGTGCTCGGACTCGGTGACCGTCTCGCCGTATCTGGGCTTCGGGGCGCTGGAACCGGCCCTGCAGCTCGCGCAGGACACCGGGCGCGGGGTGTTCGTGCTCGCGGCCACCTCCAACCCGGAGGGCGCGCAGGTGCAGCAGGCGACGGTCGCGGACGGGCGCACGCTCGCCCAGGTGATGGTCGACGAGGCCGCCGCCCGCAACGCCGGGGCCGCGGTGCTGGGCTCTGTCGGTGTGGTGGTGGGTGCGACGCTGACGAGCGCACCCGATCTGAGCGCGCTGCGCGGGCCGATCCTGATGCCCGGCGTCGGTGCGCAGGGCGGCACCGCCGACGACGTGCGCCGGCTGGCGGGTGACCATCTCGACGCGGTGGTGCCCAACGTCTCCCGGGAGGTGCTCCGGGCCGGGCCGACCGTCGCGATGCTGCGCGACGCCGTCGCCCGCGCGGTCGAGGGATTCGCCTTCCTGAGGGCCTGACGGAACTCGCGCCGCGGGGCCGGACCCAGCTGGGGTCCGGCCCCGTTGTCGGGTCCGAGGACCCGTTGGGGGGCGGTTTCGCCTCTCCCGGTGCTGGTGGGAGCGGCGACACGCGCGGTCGGTGAGAGGCGCGACACGCGCATTCCCCAGAAATTTTTCCGAACCGGCCGACCGGCTTCGAAGCCGGCGTGCGGCCCTTCGCCGACGAGTCGGGACGCGCTTCGTCGCCGAATCGGACATTGGCCTCCTCACCTGCGGTTTTTCGGCGTCACCGCAGGTGGGAAGCGGTGCGTCGACCGGCGGGAGCGGCGGTTTCGCGCTGCGGGATCCGTCTCCACTACCGCACGGATTTTCGAGTGGAACGCCGGGGGGTGGGTTCGCAATCGTCGGCGCGCGTGAGTACGGTCGCTATCGCCGCTGGTTATCAGCGGTCGAAGACTGTTTGCCAACGATGAGACGGAGGAACCGTGGCCCTTCCCCAGCTGACCGACGAGCAGCGCGCCGCTGCTCTGGAGAAGGCGGCTGCTGCCCGTCGTGCCCGGGCAGAGCTCAAGGAGCGCCTGAAGCGCGGCGGCACCGACCTCAAGCAGGTGCTCAAGGACGCCGAGAACGACGAGATCCTCGGCAAGATGAAGGTTTCCGCCCTGCTCGAGGCCCTGCCGAAGGTCGGCAAGGTCAAGGCTCAGGAGATCATGACCGAGCTGGAGATCGCCCCGACGCGCCGTCTGCGCGGCCTGGGCGACCGTCAGCGCAAGGCGCTTCTCGCCAGGTTCGATTTCGACGCTGAGTAAGACCGTGGTTGCTGACGCACAAACCGTGTCGGACAGCGCGCCCGTGACGCGGAGGGGCCGGCTGGTTGTTCTGGCCGGCCCCTCCGCGGTCGGTAAGTCGACCGTCGTCCGCCTCCTGCGCTCCCGCGTCCCGGACCTGTACTTCAGCGTCTCGGCGACGACCCGGGATCCGCGACCGGGGGAGGTCGACGGCGAGGACTACCACTTCGTGGGACGCGACGAGTTCGACCGGATGATCGACGCCGGGGAACTGCTCGAATGGGCGGAGATCCACGGCGGATTGCAACGCTCGGGTACCCCGGCCGCACCCGTCCGCGAGGCGCTCGCCGCTGGACGTCCGGTGCTGGTCGAGGTGGACCTGGCCGGGGCCCGTGCCGTCCGGGCAGCGATGCCCGAGGCGGTCCTGACCTTCCTGGCCCCACCGAGCTGGGAGGTTCTGGTCGAGCGGCTCACCGGCCGCGGAACCGAGTCCGACGAGGTGGTCGCCCGCAGGCTCGAGACGGCCCGCACCGAATTGGCCGCGCAGGACGAGTTCGACACCGTCGTCGTCAACGACGACGTCGACCGTGCTTGCGACGAATTGGTATCCTTGTTGGTTGGACCCGACGCCGGGCCCGGGCCGCGCTCCTAGAAGCCGTGCCCCCGGCGGTCGGCCACCGCTATTTCTTTCCCGCGAATACTCAGGAGATCACCGAGTGAGCAGCATCCAGGCAGCCGCGACCGACATTGCGGGTAACGAGCTTCCGGTCTACGACCCCCCGCTGGGTATCACCAACCCGCCCATCGACGAGCTGCTCGAGCGCGCCTCCTCGAAGTACGCGCTGGTGATCTACGCGGCCAAGCGGGCCCGCCAGATCAACGACTACTACAACCAGCTCGGCGACGGCATCCTCGAGTACGTCGGACCGCTGGTCGAGCCGGGTCTCCAGGAGAAGCCGCTGTCGATCGCCATGCGCGAGATCCACGCGGACCTGCTCGAGCACACCGAAGGCGAGTGAGTCCGCTCACCGTGGAGAGCCTCGACACCTCAGAGTTCGGGCAGCGCCGCCGCCGCGTCGTCATCGGCGTCGGCGGCGGCATCGCCGCCTACAAGGCATGCGCGCTGATCCGCGCCTTCACCGAGAGCGGCCACCAGGTCCGGGTCATCCCGACCGAATCCGCCCTCGAGTTCGTCGGCCGTGCCACCTTCGAGGCGCTGTCCGGCAATCCCGTCCAGACCGGGGTCTTCGCCGACGTCCCGCAGGTCCCGCACGTGCGGCTCGGCCAGGAAGCCGACCTCGTCGTCGTCGCCCCGGCCACCGCCGACCTCATGGCCCGCGCGGCGCACGGCCGCGCCGACGACCTGCTCACCGCCACGCTGCTCACCGCACGGTGCCCGGTGATCTTCGCCCCGGCGATGCACACCGAGATGTGGGAGCACCCCGCCACCGTCGAGAACGTCGAGACGTTGCGTCGCCGCGGTGTCGTCGTCGTCGAACCCGCCTCCGGCCGGCTCACCGGCCAGGACACCGGCGCGGGCAGGCTCCCGGAGCCCGAGGAGATCTTCACCCTCGCGACGCTGCTGCTCGAACGCGCCGACGCGATTCCGCGCGACCTGGTCGGCCGCAAGCTGGTCATCTCCGCCGGCGGCACACGCGAACCCCTCGACCCGGTCCGTTTCCTGGGCAACCGCAGCTCCGGCAAGCAGGGTTACGCCCTGGCGCGGCTCGCCGCGCAGCGCGGCGCCGACGTCACCCTGGTGGCCGGTGCGGTCGCCGGACTCGCCGATCCGGCCGCGGTCGACGTGGTGCACGTGCAGACCGCCGCGCAGATGCAGGAGGCGGTCGTCAAGTACGCCGCCGGCGCCGACGCGGTTGTCATGTCCGCGGCCGTCGCCGATTTCCGGCCCAGCACGCTCGCGACCACGAAGATCAAGAAGGGCGCGGGCGAACCCGATTCGATCGCGCTGACCAAGAACGACGACATCCTCGCCGGGCTGGTCGAATCCCGCACCGAGGGCGGCCTCGCCCCGAGCACCGTCATCGTCGGGTTCGCCGCCGAGACGGGCGACGAAAACGGCGACGTGCTCAGCTACGCCCGTGCGAAACTGGCACGCAAGGGATGCGATCTGCTCGTCGTCAACGCGGTCGGCGACGGCAAGGCGTTCGAGGTCGACAACAACGACGGGTGGCTGCTCGCGGCCGACGGATCCGAGACGGCGCTCGCGCACGGGTCCAAGTCGCTGATGGCCAGCCGGGTCCTCGATGCGCTGCGGCCGCTGCTGGCCCCGGCGGACCGGCCCAAGAGCGGATGAATTTAACTGTCGCGTCCGCGTGCGCGGAACAGTAGCGTCGAGGTTGCGGCGGGGCACCGGCCCGGCCGCCGCGTTCAGTGATTAGATGCTGTCCATTCGAGCTAGACACTTTCAGTCGAGAGGGAGTTCTGTGAGCAAGACCGGCGGTCGGCTTTTCACCAGTGAGTCCGTGACGGAGGGGCACCCGGACAAGATCTGTGACGCGATCAGCGACTCCGTCCTCGATGCCCTGCTCGCGGAGGACCCGCGTGCCCGTGTCGCGGTGGAGACGCTCGTCACCACCGGGCAGGTGCACGTCGTCGGCGAGGTCACCACCTCCGCCTACGCCGACATCCCGAAGATCGTGCGCGACCGCGTCCTCGAGATCGGCTACGACTCGTCGTCGAAGGGCTTCGACGGCAACTCGTGCGGCGTGAACATCGCGATCGGTGCGCAGTCCCCGGAGATCGCCGGCGGCGTCGACGTCTCCCACGAGCACCGCTCCGGAACGCTCACCGACGACGAGGTCGCCAAGCAGGGCGCCGGCGACCAGGGCCTGATGTTCGGCTACGCGTGCTCGGACACCCCGGAACTGATGCCGCTGCCGATCTCGCTGGCCCACCGGCTGGCGCGGCGTCTCACCGAGGTCCGCAAGACCGGTGTGCTGCCCTACCTGCGCCCGGACGGCAAGACCCAGGTCACCATCGAGTACGACGGTGACACCCCGGTGCGCCTCGACACGATCGTCATCTCCACGCAGCACGCCGCGGACATCGACCTGAACAACCTGCTGACCCCGGACCTGCGCACGCACGTCGTCGACGCGGTGCTGGCAGATCCGAACCTCGCCGGCCTCGACACCTCGGACATCCGGCTGCTCGTGAACCCGTCCGGGTCGTTCGTGCTCGGCGGGCCGATGGGCGACGCGGGCCTGACCGGCCGCAAGATCATCGTCGACACCTACGGTGGCATGGCCCGCCACGGCGGCGGCGCGTTCTCCGGCAAGGACCCGTCGAAGGTCGACCGTTCCGCCGCGTACGCGATGCGCTGGGTCGCGAAGACCGCGGTCGCCGCGGGCCTGGCGGACCGCCTCGAGGTGCAGGTCGCCTACGCCATCGGCAAGGCCGCACCGGTCGGCCTGTTCGTCGAGACTTTCGGCACCGAGAAGACCGACCCGGCCCGCATCCAGGCGGCCATCAACGAGGTCTTCGACCTGCGGCCGGGCGCGATCATCCGCGACCTGGACCTGCTGCGCCCGATCTACGCGCAGACCGCCGCGTACGGGCACTTCGGCCGCACCGACATCGACCTGCCGTGGGAGAACACGGACCGGGCCGAGAAGCTGCGCGCCGCCGCCGGTCTCTGACCGACAGGTCACCGACGGGTGGGTGCCGACAGGCTCGCCGCCGAGACGGATCCGATCGCACGGGTGCTCCCGCTGCTGCCGCTTCCGCACCTCGACCGCGAGTTCGACTACCTGATTCCCCGTGAACTCGACGCGGACGCCCGACCGGGCGTCCGCGTTCGTGTCCGGTTCTCCGGCCGGCTCGTCGACGGCTTCCTGCTCTCCCGCACCGCCGTCAGCGACCATCCGGGACGCCTCGGCTGGCTGGACCGGGTCGTGTCATCCGAACAGGTGCTGACCGGTGAGATCGCCGCCCTCGCGGAGGAGGTCGCCACCCGCTACGCCGGCACCCGCGCCGACGTGCTGCGCCTGGCGGTGCCGCCGCGGCACGCCCGCGTCGAAGCCGAAGCACCCGTCGAAACGTCCCCGCCGGCTGCGCCGGACGTCGACCGGCAGGCATGGGCGCGCTACCGGTTCGGGGAGCACTTCCTGGACGCGCTGGCTGCCGGCCGCTCGCCGCGCGCGGCCTGGCAGGCGCTCCCGGGGGAGGACTGGCCGTGTCGGCTCGCCGAACTCGCGGCGCTCACCGCGGCCGGGGGCCGTGCCGCGGTGATCGTCGTCCCCGATCAGCGCGACCTGGACCGGGTCCTCACCGCTTGCGAAGCGGTCGCCGGCGCCGAGCACGTCGTCGGGCTCAGCGCGGGACTCGGACCCGCCGTCCGCTACCGGCGCTGGCTGTCCACGCTGCGCGGCACGGCACGAATCGTCGTCGGAACCCGGGCCTCCGTGTTCGCGCCCACCCCGGAGCTCGGGCTGCTCGTCGTCTGGGACGACGGAGACGACCTGCACGCCGAGCCTCGGTCGCCGTACCCGCACTCTCGGGAGGTCGCGGTCCTGCGTGCGCACGCCGCAGGTGCCGCGGTCGTGCTCGGCGGGCACGCTCGCACCGCCGAAACCCAGGCGCTCGTCGACTCCGGGTGGGCACACGACCTGACCGCCCCCCGCGAGATCGTCCGCGAGTGGGCGCCGAAGGTGACGGCCCTGGCCGACAGCGACCACGCGCTCGCCCGCGACCCGGCGGCGCGGGCGGCCCGGATCCCCGCCATCGCGTTCGCCGCGGCCCGCGCGGCGCTCGGCGCGGGCCGCGGTGTGCTCGTGCAGGTCCCGCGCCGCGGCTACGTCCCCGCGCTGGCCTGCGGCAAGTGCCGGGCCCCGGCGCGGTGCCGCCACTGCAACGGCCCGCTGGCGCTGCCCACGGCGGGTGGCCCGGACGGCGCCGCGATCCCGGCGTGCCGCTGGTGCGGCGTCGCCGACGCCACCCACCGCTGTCACGTGTGCGGCGCCCGGTCGCTGCGTGCGGTCGTCGTCGGTGCCGGACGGACCGCCGAGGAACTGGGCCGGGCCTTTCCCGGCGTGCCGGTGGTGACCTCCGGTGGCACCGACGTCAAGGTCTCTGCGCCCGAGGGGCCGGTGCTGGTGGTCTCGACGGTCGGCGCCGAGCCGATCGCACCCGGCGGATACGGGGCGGCGCTGCTGCTCGACGGCTGGGCGCTGCTCGGCCGCGCCGACCTGCGTGCCGCCGAGGAAACAATGCGACGCTGGCTGACCGCGTCGTCGCTGGTCCGACCGTTCCGCGACGGCGGTCAGGTCGTGGTCGTCGCCGACTCGGGGATCCCGACCGTGCAGGCGCTGGTGCGCTGGGATCCGGTCGGGCACGCGCGGTCGCAGCTCGACGAACGCGCCGAGGTCGGATTCCCGCCGACCGTGCACATGGCCGCGATCGACGGCAGCGCCGCCGCGGTCACGGGGCTGCTCGAGGCGACGGTCCTGCCGGAGGGCGCCGAAGTGCTCGGCCCGGTGCCTCTGCCACCTGGCCAGCGGCTGCCGTTCGGGGCCGACGATCCGGAACCCGACGAGGTGCACCGCATGCTCGTCCGCGTGGGCCGCGGCCGCGGTCGGGAGCTCGGTCGGGCACTGCGGGACGCGCAGGCCGCGCGTACCGCCCGCCGCGCCGACGGGCCGCTGCGCGTCCAGATGGATCCGCTGCGGATTTGAGCGGTGTGCCGTTGTGGCGGTCGGGGCCGTCAGAAAGGCACACCACCCAGGGTGAACTCGTCGATCAGCTCCGCCACCCGTGCGGGGTTGCCGAGCTGTGGGACGTGTCCCGCGGGCAGCACCTCGAGGCGGGCGTTCGGAATCAGGTCGGCGGCCGCCCGCGCGTCGGCCACCGGCACGACGGGATCGTGGTCACCCCAGATCATCAGGGTGGGAACGGACAGACGACGCAGCTCGTCGGGACGTATCCGGGTCCCGGATCGGACACCGAACGGCGACAGGAGCGCCCGGAACTCGGCGATGTTGGCGGCGGTGGCGACCGGGTCGTGCGCTGCGTCCACGAGTGAGTCGAGTAGGTCCGGGTACCGCAGGATGGTGTCGCCCTCGCCCACCGAGTACATCAGGTGGAGCAGCATCCGACGGCCCGGTGTGACCGTGCGAGTGAGCAAGGAGCCCACTATCGGTGTCGCCATCAGCCGGATACCCGGCGGAATCCGGGCGCCGGGGAACAACGGGACGGATCCGAGCAGGACCACACCGCGCACGCGCTCGGGGCGGTCCAGGGCGTACCAGACCGACCAGCATCCGCCTCCCGAGGCTCCGGCCAGCACCGCCGACCCGAGACGGAGTTCGTCGAGGACGCCGTCGACGAACCGGACCGCGCACTGTCGAAAGTTGCTGAGCGGGAACGTATCCGGATCGCTGAGTCCGAATCCCGGCCGGTCGACGAGGTAGGAGTGCGTTGCCGTCGTGTGGTCGAGCAGCATCAGGTGGGACAGCGACGAGGTGTTGTTGCCGTGCAGGTGAACGACCGGCGGCCCGCAACCGGACTCGATCACGTGAACCCGACCGGTGCGCGTCCGGACGAAGCGACCCTCGGCGCCGGCCGCCCGGACCATCCGGTTGTACCTGGCTCGTAGCGTATCCGGGTGCCGCGGCACCTGCGGTTTGCTCAGCTGGGTGGCCATCGTGACTCCTGGGGCGAACTTCGTGCTGCTGTCAGAATCCGCGCCCTCGACGGGGGAGAGCCAGTTCGAAGTTCGAACCGTCCGACGGCGTCCGACGGTGGGACACTCGTGTCGTGGGCTCGAGCGAGTTCGTCGGATATTGCTCGTTCACCAAGGCCATCGAGCACCTCGGCGACCGCTGGAGTCTGCTCATCGTGCGGCAGCTGGGGACGTTCGGGCCGCAGGGATTCAACGCACTGGCCACCGGGCTGCCCGGTCGCATCTCGCGCTCGGTGCTCGCCGACCGGTTGCGCCGCCTGGAGACGCTTGGGCTGGTGTCGCGTTGTGCCGGCCCGGATCCGCACCCCGCGTACCGCCTCACGGAGGTCGGGGAAGGCTTGACGGCGACACTCGGCTCGCTGCGGGCGTGGGCGGAGACCTGGCTCCCGGACGATCCCGACATGCTGGACCGCGACCCGGACATCGTGCTCGGCTGGCTGGCGCAGCGGGCGGATCCAGATCGTGCGCCGGAGCGGCCCGTCGTCCTGGAACTGCGGTTGCACCACCGGCACGACCGCCGATACTGGCTCGTGCTGCAGCGAGGTGCCGCACCGTACGGGTGCCTCACGGACCCGCTCCTCGACGTGAGTCGCTATGTGTACCTGGAGTCCTCGATGCCGGCGCTGCTCGCGCTCGCCCGGGGCAGGCGCGACTGGGCGGACGCGTTCGGGGACCGCTCGGTCACGGCGGCAGGAGATCCCGAGCTGATCGGCCGGGTGAGCGCGTGGTTCCGGCCCGCGTCGGACCAGCCGTGCGCGCACCGAAACGCTTGATGCGCGGCGGGGGCCACACCCTCTACGGTTCCCGGGCTGTTCGGGGCGACGGGGTGTCGTAGCCGGGAGATACCGTCGGCCCGAGCGAACGGCATATGCCTGGGGCATCGACCGACCTGCAGGGGAACTCGATGGACAGTCGTGACGAACGCGTGCGGAACCGGAAGGCGGCGAGGCGCGCCGACCGTGCACTGTGCCCGGTCCCGGTGGCCGAGGCACTCGGGCTGCGGGTTGCAAAGGTTGCCGCTGCCATGCGGTGGCACGGGATCGAGGGACCGCTGGACGTGGCGACCGCGCGGCGATGGTTGCGAGGCCTCGAACCCATTCCGGACTGGTGCGCCGAACTCCTGGCCGAGGCAGCCGCCCGGTCGGCGCAGCGTGCCGCGCGAAAACGGAACGAGCAGATCGAGTTCGAACACACGCTGCTGCTCCGGACCGCGCGGGTATACCGGTTGCTCGAGAACGGTAAGCGTCGACGCTTCCGCGATGCCGACATGGACATCGTCACGGATGTCGCGCTCGCGGCGTGGAGGGAGCTGATGAGGGGCGTCGATCCGTCCGCACTGTCGAACGGCGAGCTCCGGGCCCTGCGACTGTGCGCCATCGACCCGGAGCATCCGGAAGGGTAACGGTGTGCCTTTGTGGCGGTTGGGGCCGCCACAAAGGCACACGGGCGCGTCAGCGCACGAGGAGACGCTGGAGCACGTCCGAGATCGTGATCAGTCCGACGACCTGCCCATCGTCGGTGACGGTGGCGAGATGGTTGCGGGTTTCCCGCATGGTCCGCAACGCCTCGTACACCGGGACCGCGGCCTCGACGGTCAGCGCGGGCCGCATCAGCTCACCCGCGCTCACCTCGGGTGCGTGGAGGCTGTCGCGCACGTGCACGACCCCGTCGACGTGACCGTTGCCGCGCACCAGCAACCGCAGGTGCCCGGTTCGGCGGGCGGTCTCCCGGATCTCGGCGCCCGACGCATCCGGCGGCACGCTGCTCGGCCGGTCGTTCGGGGCGACGATGTCGCCGACCGTCAGCACTTCCAGCTCCAGGGCGCTCGTCAGATGGCCGTGGTAGCGCTCGTCGAGAGTGCCCACCGTGGCCGAATGCTCGACGAGGTGCCGCAACGCATCCGGATCCTGACCGGTGGCCACCTGATCGACCGGTTCCACCCCGGCCCTGCGCAGGCACCGGTTCGCCATCCGGTTCAGCTGCACGATGACCGGTCGGGTGAACCACATGAACACCCGCATCGGGATCGCCAGCATCGTCGCCGACTTCTCCGGATGCGCGATCGCCCACGACTTCGGTGCCATCTCACCGACCACCAGGTGCAGGAACGTCACGGTGATCAGCGCGAGCACGAACCCGGCGACATCGGCCAGCCACGTGGGGGCACCCCAACCCGCTATGAGCGGGGTCAGCCAGTGATGCACGGCCGGTTTGGTCACCGCACCCAGTGCCAGGGTGCACACCGTGATGCCGAGCTGGGAGCCGGCGAGCAGCACCGACAGTTCCGTCGCGCTGCGCAACGCGGCCCGCGCGGCACGGCTGTGCGGGGCGGCGTCCTCGAGGCGGTGCCGTCGCGCGGCGATCAGCGCGAACTCGACGGCGACGAAGAACGCACTGGCCGCGATCAACGCGACCGTCGCGGCCGCCACGATCCAGGGGTTACTCATCGATGTTCACCTCGGGCTCGGTGCGGACGGTGACGTGCAGCGAGGACGGCACGTGCTTGTCGATGGCCCGCACCTCGGCGACCAGGGTGCGGCGGGGGAGGCGATCGTCACTCACCAGGTCGGCGGGATCCGCGTCCAGGGCGATCTCGACGCGATCGCCGACGGCGGGCAGGCCACCGAATTCGGCGATGACCAGCCCGGCGACGGTCTCGTAGTCGCCGTCGGGCAGCGTCCGGCCGAGCGTTCGGCCGACCTCGTCGAGATGCGCGGTGCCGCGTACCGTCCAGCCGTCGCCGGCACGCACGATCACCGCGGTGTCGGCCTCGGGATCGTGCTCGTCGGCGATCTCGCCGACCAGTTCCTCAGCGATGTCCTCGACGGTGACGACCCCCGCGAAACCGCCGTACTCGTCGATGACCAGCGCCATCTCCTCGTGGGCCTCGCCGAGGCGCGCGAGGACGTCCGGCAGCGGCAGTGTGGTCGGCACGATCACCGCGGGCCGGTGCACGGAGCCGGCGGGGCCGTCGGTCCGGTCGAGTTCGAGCAGGTCGTGCAGGTGCACCACACCGTGCAGGTCGTCGGTGGAGGCACCCACGACCGGGTAACGGGTGTGGCCGGTGCTCATCGTCGCGAGCACCCGGTCGACGGGTTCGTCGACGTGGACGACATCCACCCGGGCGCGCGGAATCATGGCGTGCTCGGCGGTGCGGGTGGGGAAGTCGAGGATGCGGTCGAGCAGTGTCGACAGCTCCGGCGGCAGCTCTCCGGTGTCGCGGGATTCGGCGACGATGTGCTCGAGATCGCGGACGGTTGCCGAATGTTCCACGTCGTGAACGGGTTCGATCCGCAACAGCCGCAGCAGCAGATTCGACGCCGCGTCGAACAGCGTGATGAGCCAGCCGAACAACTTCAGGTAGACGGTCGTCGACAGCGCGAGCTTCCGCGCGACCGGTTCGGGACGGGCGATGGCCAGGTTCTTCGGGAACAGTTCGCCGAACACCATCTGCACGACGGTGGAGAACAGCACCGCGAGCACGGTGCCGACGGCCACCCCGACGGCGGTGGGAACACCGACGCCGCCGAACAACTCGCCGAGGCCGCTGCCGATGAGCGGTTCGGCGACATAGCCGACGAGCAGGCCTGTGACGGTGATACCGAGCTGTGCGCCGGACAGCATGAACGAGGTGCGGCGGGTGACGCCCAGGGCGCGGGCAGCGGTCGCGTCACCCGATTCCGCGCGTGCCTTGAGGCGGGAACGATCCACCGCCATGAACGCGAATTCCTGGGCCACGAAGTAGCCGGTGAGGGCGGTGATCGCGAGGACTACGAGGATTCCGAGAAGGATTCCGAGGGCGGTCAGCACGTCGATGCCGATCCTGGGGTGGCGGGATATCCGTCACCGTGGGGCGGTCGGGGTCTTCGAGGTTTGCGCTTGGCGCGTCGCATGGCTCTCTCTGTGATCGGTGACAAAGGGTCGTCACAGAATAGGACGAACCGCGCCCGGCGAATGGTTCCCGCGGGGACGTAACGAAGGTCACGCAACGCGACCTCGGTTGCGCTGCGGGGTGGGGCGCTCACCTCACCCGGTCACCATGATCTGCGCGGAGCTCTCCTTGAGCTTCGCGTTCGCCCAGCGCATCTGACGCAGGGTCTGTGGATGGCAGCGTTCGGCGGTGGCGAGCAGTTCGCGGTCCTGCAGCGCCTGCGCGGTCTGGGCGAGGATCTCCCAGTCCAGCGAGACCCCGGCTGCCGTGCGGTGGATCTCCCGCAGGTCCCGCAGCAACAGCAGCGAGGGATCGTGATGCCGGCCGACCAGCTCGCTACCCTTCCGGCGGAGGGCAGCGAGGATGCTGTGGTCCTCCGCCGGCTCGGCATCGAGGTCGAGGTCGTAATCCTGCCCGAGGCGGGCGAGTTCCCGGACGTGCTGCTGCGACCATCGCGCGAGATCTTGTCCCAGATGGAATATCTCGTGATCGGCCTTGTTCCGGTCGGAGATCTGCAGCAGCCGGCCGGCCAGGTCGTTCTCCGACTCGTGCAACTCCCGGATCGCAAGTCCCACCTTGTTGTTCATTGCGCACCTCCGGTGTTCGTTGCGCCTGTGGGGGATTCGACGAACGTCTCGGTCGCGGTCGCGTCGGGGCCGCCGCCGGTCTGCGGGACGGCTGCGCCCACCGGCTCCGAGGCGGTGGTCGTGGGCGCGGCGGACGGTGTGCCGTCGCCGGCTTCGACACGTTCCACGCGGGCCGCGCCGCCCTTGAACAACGGCTGCTTGGACGCCGGGTCCCAGTCGGTGAGGGTCAGCTCGTTCGCGGCCCGGCCCTCGGCGTCGCCGGGTTCGTGACCGCCCGGGGTGTCCCAGTAGCCGTAGTGGAACGGCACGAACAACACCCCCGGACGGATCCCGCAGATCCGCAGCTTCGCGTCCACCCGGCCCCGAGGGGTGGTGATGCGCAACAGATCTCCCTCCGACCAGCCGTGTCGCCGGGCGTCGGAGGCCGACATCTCCACCCACACCTCGGGGGCGGCCTGCTGCAGTTGCGGCGCGCGGCCCGTCTTCGTCCGGGTGTGGAAGTGATACAGCGTGCGGCCGGTGGTGAGGTGGTAGGGAAACTCCTCGGACACGAGCTCGTGCGCCGGCAGGTATTCGCCCGCCTTGATGATCGCCTTTCCCAGCGGGTTCATGGCCTTGTACTCGGTCGGTTCGAGCGGCGCACCGGTGACCATGTCGCGGCCGTAGCTCTCGCAATAGTCCGGTGTACTCCAGAACTTCCCGTCCTCGTAGAGGCGTTCGGTGCCGTCGGGACTGTCCTCGGTGCACGGCCACTGGATGCCGCTGCCGCCGCGCAGCCGGTCGTAGGTGATACCGGTGTAGTCACACGGCCGCCCCGCCGAGCAGCGCTTCCACGCCTCGAACGCCTCCTCGGGAGTGGACCACTTCACCAGGGGTTGCCCGTCCTTGTCCTGCAACCCGATTCGACGGGCGTAGTCGACGAAGATGTCCAGGTCGGCGCGGGCCAGGCCGGGCGGATCGACGGCCTTCTCCGACAGGTGCACGGTGCGGTCCACGTTGGTGAACGTGCCGGTCTTCTCGCCCCACGTCGCGGCCGGGAGCACCACGTCGGCGAGCTGGGCGGTCTCGGACAGGAAGATGTCCTGCACCACCAGGAACAGCCGTTCCTGGGCGAGGATCTCCCGGATGCGGCCCAGTTCCGGCAGCGACACCGCCGGGTTGGTGCCGCTGACGTAGAGGAACCGGATCGAGCCGTCCTCGACGTAGCGCAGCATCTGCATCAGGTGCGTCGGCGCGGTGTAGTGCGGGATCCGCATCGGGTCGATGTTCCACAGCCGCCCCAGTTCCTGGACGTGCTCGTCGTTGGCCCAGTTCCGGAAGCCGGGCAGGTCCCCGTCGGCGCCGCATTCGCGGGTGTTCTGCGCCGTCGGCTGGCCGTTCATCTGCAGCACCCCGCACCCGGGTTTGCCGAGCATGCCCCGGATCAGGTGGACGTTGTTCACCTGCACTGCCGCCGCGGTGGCCTGGTGCGACTGGTAGAAGCCCTGCAGCACGGTGGACACCAGACGTTCGGCGCCGCCGAGGATGCGGGCCGCCTCCAGCAGGTCGTCGAGCGGCACGTCGCACACCTCGGCAGCCCGTTCGGGCGGATAGTCCTCGAGTTGTTTCTGCAGCTCCGGGAAGCCGACGGTGTGCGCCTCGATGTAGTCGCGGTCGATCCATCCGTTGCGCACGATCTCGTGCAGCAGCCCGTTCATCAGCATCACGTTCGTGCCCGGCCTGGGCGCGAGGTGCACGGCGGCGGCCCGCGCCACGGGTGTTGCGCGCGGGTCGACGCACACCACCGCCGGGGGAGTCGGGCCCGCCAGCCGGTCGAGCACCCGGCTCCACAGCACGCTCTGCGTCTCGGCCATGTTGTGCCCGTACAGGGCGATCACGTCGGCGTGGTCGATGTCGGTGTAGGAGCCGGGCTGCCCGTCGCACGCGAAGGACTCCTTCAACGCGGCGGCCGCGGTCGCGGTGCACAGCCGGGTGTTGCCGTCCATGTGGTTGGTGCCGATACCCCCGTGCCCGATCAGCGCCAGCGTGTAGTACTCCTCGAGGAACAGTTGCCCGGTCGTGTAGAAGCCGATCGAACTGGGGCCGCGCTCGGCCAGCAACTCGCGGGTGCGCTCGGCGACGGCATCCATCGCCGTGTCCCAATCGGTCTCCACGAGCGCGCCGTCGCGGCGGATCAACGGAGTCGTCAGCCGGTCGGGCGAGTGATTGGCCTGCCACCCGAACAGATCCTTCGGCCCGAGCCGGCCGTGGTTGACCCGATCCACCGCGCGCCCGCGGACCCCGACGATCCGGCCGTCCTTGACGGCGATGTCGAGACCGTCGCCGTTCGAGTGCAGAATCGTCGCCGACTGCACCCAGTTGTCGACGTCGTCCTCGCCCAGTCCGTCGGCCAGATAGCAGTCCACCCGGATCGGCCAGGGCTCGCCCGGTCCGTAGGGGGTGCGGGTGCCCCAGGGTTCGCGGATGCGGTCGATGTCGGTCATGCCTGCGGCGGTACCCGAACGCGGGAGTTCGAAACGTGGGCCGTGACCCGCGGGAACGCGGTCGGCAGCGGTGGTCCGCACAACCTCCGCGCCGAGCCGGATCCCTTTACACTCTTCACAGGATTGCGCCGTCGCCGCGATGGCGAATCCCGACACGTCGAGCGGTCGGAAGGCGCGAACATGGGCGGCGGGCGACGAACCAGCGCAGTACTCGCGGCCGCGTGCGCCGCCCTGATCATCGCCGGTGGTTCGGCCACTGCCCAGCCGGACGGATCTACCGCGAGCGTGCCCCGCGCCCCCGCACCCCCGGCCGGGAGTTCCGCCCAGGCAGCGGCCTATGCCGACGATCACCCCGACGCGGCCCCACCGGGCAGCAACGACTTCGACTGCGTCCCGTCGGCGCAGCACCCGCGACCCGTGGTGCTCGCGCACGGCACCGACTCCAACAGCTACACCGACTTCGCGGCGCTCGCGCCGCTGCTCGCCGACTCCGGGTGGTGCGTGTACGCGCTGAACTACGGGAAGGCAGCCGACGCCGACAACTACGGCACCGGCGACATCCGGGTCAGTGCACGGCAATTCGGGGACTTCGTGGACCTCGTGCGGGCCGAGACCGGCGCCGAGAAGGTCGACGTCGTCGGGTTCTCGCAGGGCGCGACCGTCTCCCGCTACTACATCAACCGGCTGGGGGGAGATTCCGCGGTCGAGCGGTGGGTCGGGGTGGCCTCCCCGAGCTACGGCGGCACCTTCTACGGTCTCGGACCCATCGCCGAGCAGATCCCCGGCGCGTCCGACATCGTCGCCGAACAGTTCTCGATCGCGCTCGTGCAGCAGGCACAGGGATCGGAACTGCTCACCGAGTTGAACAACCCCACCGACACCGTGCCCGGCGTCGACTACACCACTATCGGCACCAGCGTCGACGAAGTGATCCAGCCGTCGAGCAATGTCGCCCTGCACGGGCCCGGCGCGGTGAATCTGGTGGTCCAGGATCTGTGCCCGCAGAACCTGACCGGACATTTCAACATGCCCTACGACAACTTCACGCTCAGCCTGATCCGGCAGACCCTCGACCCGGACCACTACGGTCTCGCCCCCTGTGTGCCGGTCGCGCTGGGCACCGGCATCCCCGAGGTCATCCTGGAGAGCAACTTCTGACCGACGGGCCGCGTGTCGGCCGGGGTGTCCGTTCCGGACCGGGTCGGTCCTTAGACTGTGGTGCACCATCGTCGAATCCCGGGAGCAGCATTCGTGACAAGTTCGGTCGTCCCGTTCCTCACCTCACCGCGGCGCGGCCGCCCGATCCGGCGCATCCCGGCGGTGCGCTGACATGCGCGTCGTCTTCGCGGGCACTCCCGATCCCGCCGTCCCGTCGCTGCGCCGGCTGATCGAATCGCCCCGGCACGAGGTCGTCGCCGTCGTCACCCGCCCCGACACGGTTGCCGGGCGCGGCCGCAAGGTGGTGCGATCGGCGGTCGGGCAACTCGCCGACGAACACGGCATCGAGGTGCTCACCCCGGCCTCGCCGCGGGACCCGGAGTTCGTGGCCCGGCTGACCGAACTGGCCCCGGCCTGCTGCCCGGTCGTCGCCTACGGGGCGCTGCTGCCGCAGCCCGTGCTCGACATTCCCGAACACGGCTGGGTGAACCTGCACTTCTCGTTGCTGCCGGCGTGGCGCGGCGCGGCCCCGGTGCAGGCCGCGATCGCCGCCGGCGACGAGATCACCGGCGCCACCACCTTCCGCCTCGAGGCGGGCCTCGACACCGGCCCCGTGTACGGGGTGGTCACCGAGACGATCCGGCCCACCGACACCGCCGGGGACCTGCTCGGCCGCCTCGCCGACTCCGGAGCGGGGCTGCTGGAATCGACGCTGGACGGCCTCGAGGACGGACTGCTCACCGCCGTCCCGCAATCCGCCGACGGCGTGTCGTACGCATCGAAGGTGACCGTCGAATCCGCCCGGATCACGTGGACGCATCCCGCACATGTCGTCGACCGGCGCATCCGCGCGGTCACGCCCGCGCCGGGAGCCTGGACGATGATCGGTGAGCTGCGGGTGAAGGTCGGGCCGGTGACGGTCACCGACGAGACCCTCGAACCCGGCGAGATCGCGATCCGCAAGAACGGGGTGCTCGTCGGCACCGCCACGACCGCGGTGAAACTCGGGCAGGTGCAACCGCCCGGCAAGAAGGCGATGATCGCCGCCGACTGGGCCCGCGGTGCCCGACTCGACCCGAAGGTGCGTGCACAGTGACCGAATCCCGCAGACCGGCCCGCCGATCGCAGCGCGGTCCCGGCGACCGCAACAGCAAGCCGCGGCAGGCAAGGCGGCCGTCGCAGTCCGCGGTGGACCCGGCGCGCCTGGCGGCCCGCGACGTGCTGCGCGCGGTGCGCGAGCGCGACGCCTACGCCAACCTCGTGCTGCCGGGACTGCTGCGCGAGCGCCACCTGGACACCCGCGACGCGGCGCTGGCCACCGAACTGACCTACGGCGCGGCCCGCGCGCAGGGTCTGCTCGACGCCGTCATCGCCGCCGCCGCCGACCGTCCCGTCGACGAGATCGACGGCCCGCTGCTCGACGCGCTGCGCCTCGGTGCCTACCAGTTGCTGCGGACCCGCATCGCCCCGCACGCCGCCGTCACGACCAGCGTCGACCTCGTCCGCTCCGAATTCGGTTCCGGCAGAGCAGGTTTCGTCAACGCGGTGCTCCGGAGGGTTGGAGAGCGCACCGAGGACGAATGGGTCGCCGACCTCGCCCCGGACCAGGAACGCGATCCCGTCGGACACCTCGCGTTCCGGTACCCGCACCCGGTGTGGATCGCCCAGGCGTTCGCGAACTCGCTCGGCGCCGACGCCGGAGAACTGGCGGAGGTCCTCGCCGCCGACGACGCCCGGCCGATCGTGCACCTGGTGGCGCGGCCCGGCGTCATCACCGCCGAGGAACTCGCGCTCGCGACCGGCGGCGAGGTCGGTCCCTGGTCGCCCTACGCGGTGCACCTCGAGCACGGCGACCCCGGCCGGCTCAACGCCGTCCGCGAAGGCATGGCCGCGGTGCAGGACGAGGGCAGCCAGCTCGTGGCCCGTGCCCTCACGCTCGCGCCGCTCGAGGGGAACGACAACGGCCGCTGGCTCGACCTGTGCGCCGGACCCGGTGGCAAGGCCGCGCTGCTCGGTGCCCTCGCCGACCTCGACGGCTTCACCGTAGACGCGGTCGAACCGGTCGAACACCGCGCCGACCTGGTTCGCAAGACCACCCGGGGCCTGCCCGTCACGGTGCACGTCGCCGACGGCCGCGATCCCGGTCTCGACGCCGGCTACGACCGGATCCTCGTCGACGCCCCGTGCACCGGTCTCGGCGCGCTGCGTCGCCGTCCCGAGGCCCGCTGGCGGCGGCAGCCCGGCGATGTCGCCGAACTCGTGCGGCTGCAGAAGGAACTGCTGGCCTCGGCGATCGGGCTGCTGCGACCCGGCGGCGTCGTGTTGTACGCGACGTGTTCGCCGCACGTGTCCGAGACCGTCGCGATCGTCGCCGACGCGGTGCGCCGGCACGACGTCGAACAACTCGACACCCGCGAACTCGTCCCGGGGGTGCCGCGGCTCGGATCCGGCCCCGGCGTCCAGCTGTGGCCGCACCGGCACGGCACGGACGCCATGTTCATGGCCGCGCTCCGCAAACCACTGGGCTGACACCAACGGGCTGACACCCGAGCCCACCACCTCGGACGGAAGGACAGTTCGTGCCCGACATCGTCACCCTGACCCTCAATCCGGCGCTCGACGTCACCACGTTCGCCGACGAGGTCGTACCGACCCGGAAACTCCGGTGCGACGAACCGTTCTACGACGCGGGCGGGGGAGGGGTGAACGTCGCGAAGGTCGCCCGGGTGCTGGGCGCGTCCGCTGCGGCGGTGTACCCGGCGGGTGGGGCACGCGGTAAGCAGATGAGCGGGCTGCTCGACGACGACGACGTCGAAGAGCACATCGTGGAGATCGCCGACGACACCCGCGAGTGCTTCACCGCCATCGACCGCAGCACCGGGAAGGAATACCGGTTCGTCACCCCCGGTCCCGAGCTGACCGCCGACGAACAGGAACGCTGCCTCGAGGCGCTGGTGGCCGCCGCCTCCGGCGCCCGCTACGTCGTCGCCAGCGGCAGCTTCCCTCCGGGCGTGCCCGGCACGTTCGTGCGGCGCATCGCGGACGTCGCGCACAAGGTCGGCGCCCGATTCGTGCTCGACTCCTCCGGCGACGCGCTGACCAGCATCGAATCGGGGGTCTTCCTCGTCAAGCCGAGCCTCGACGAGCTGTGCGAGTGGGTCGGCCGGGACCTGCCGGACACCGAGACCCGGTCCGCCGCGGCCCGGGAACTCGTCGACGCCGGGGTCGCCGAGATCGTCGTGGTGTCCCTCGGCGCGCAGGGCGCGATCATGGTGTCCGCCGACAACGCCGTCGAAGTACCGGCGCTGGACGTGCCGGTGCGCAGCGCCGTGGGCGCGGGCGACAGCATGGTCGCGGGCCTGGTCGTGGGTCTGCTGCAGGAACGGTCGCTGCGCGATGCGCTCGCGCTCGGCATCGCCTGCGGATCGGCCGCGCTGCTGACCGCCGGCAGTCACGTGTGCCGGCGCGAGGACATCGACCGGTTCTACGAGCTCGCCCGATCCCGCTGATTTAGGGGAGCCCGGGACCCGTCCACGGGAGTGCCTCCAGGTCGACGTCGGCCGCTTCGACGGGCGCCCGCAACGCCGTCGCCGTCGCCCACCCCTGCGCGACGAGACCCGCGTCGGTCTCGTCGCGCTCGTCGGCACGGATCTCCCGGAAGGTCACCGTCACGAACTCCTTGCCAATCTCCCCGATGTCGGCCTGGACCGCGCCGAACGCGGCCAACGGAGCCAACCGGAGCCCACGGAACTCGTCCGGCGGAACATCCGGAACGTTGATGTTCAGCACCGAACCGCGCTGCCCGGACTCGATCACCCATTCCAACGCGCGGCGGGAAACCTGTTCGGCGGTGTCCCAGTGCTGCGGATCCGCCGAGGCCACGGATACCGCGAGCGCGAGCGCGCCGTGTGTTGCCGCGGTCAGCGCGGCCCCGACGGTTCCCGAGTGCAGAATCGCGTGGCCGGTGTTGGGGCCGTGGTTGATTCCGGACAGCACCACGTCGGGTGCGGGGCCGAACGCCCCGTGTGCCGCGACGAAACCGATCAGCGCCGGCGAGGCCTCCACCGCTCGGATCGGCACCTCGGGCAGATCCGGCCACTGTCGTTCGGTGACCGCCAGCCGGCCGTCCTCGGCGAGCGCGGTCAGCGATGCGCTCGCACCGCTGCGCTCGGTGTGCGGGGCCGCCACCACCACGTCCAGTCCGGCCTCGACCGCGAGCCGGGCGAGAACACCGAGGCCGCGGCTGTCGATACCGTCGTCGTTGGTCACCAACGCGCGCATCAGGACTCCTTACCGTCGGCGCGCCGAACGCCGACCGATTCGACGAGGCGGGTGGCCAGGTCGCGGCGTCCCGTCGTCGACCCCGTCGGGTGAGTTCCTCGCGCACCCGTGTGTGGACACGACACCTCCTTTTCGAGCAGATGGCGCACGATTCGACCGGTCTCCCCGCCGAACACGTCGCACAGGGTGACGTCCGGATTCGGCGCGGGACTCGGGCATCGGGTGGGCTCCCTCACGCGCGGGACATGCCCTGGGGTACCCGTTCACCCCGAATCGATTCGCTCGGGGCGTGCGGCCGGTCGAGGCCCGGTCCGCGGCGCCGCCCTTCCGGCGCCGTATCCGTCAGGAGCGCCGGGCCCCGTATCGCCGATCCTCGAGGAGTGCGGTTTCGGCGAGGACTGCTTCCTCCTCGACGGTCGGTACCGAGTGCACGGCATCCTCGGCCGCGCGACGCTCGGCGGATTCCGGTTGTTGTTCCTCCCGGTCGGCGGCGTCGAGCGCCGGCCGGACCGTGCTCAGCACGATGGCGCCGACCAGCACCACGACCGCACCCAGCACGAACGGGACGTGCGCGTCGAAGTGTTCGACGAGCTTTCCCGCCACGAACGGAGCAAGACCGCCGCCGATGAACCGGACGAAACCGTAGGTGGCGGATGCGACGGGCCGCGGCACCGGAGCGATGCTCATCACCGCGGTCGTGACGAGCGTGTTGTTCAGGCCGACGAAGATGCCGGAGACGATCACGGCGCCGACGACGATCCATCGGTTCTCCGCCCAGATCCCGATCACGAGTGACACCACCGCCATGCCGAGCAGCGCGCCGTAGAGCGTGCGCGGCGTGCCGAACCGCGTCTTGAGCAGTGGGGCGCCGAACACCGCGAACAGGGCGACGAGCAGGCCCCAGCCGAAGAACACGAACCCGAGCTGCATCGCGGTCAGGTGCATCAGGAAGGGCGCGTAGCCGAGGATTGTGAAGAAGCCCCAGTTGTAGAGCAGGCCGGTGACGCTCGTGGTGGCGAGGCTGCGGTGCTTCAGTGCGACGATCGGCTCGACGATCGACGGTTTGTCCTTCGGTACCGGCGTCGGTTCGACGAGCACTGCAGTGGCGACCAGCGCGATGAGCATGAGGGCGGCGACACCGAAGAACGGCCCGCGCCAGCTGATGTCGCCGAGCAGCCCGCCGAGCAGCGGGCCGGTGGCGATACCGATGCCGAGCGCCGCTTCGTACAGCACGATCGCGCCGGAGAAGCCACCGCTCGCTGCGCCCACGATGACGGCCAGAGACGTCGCGATGAACAGGGCGTTGCCCAGTCCCCATCCGGCCCGGAATCCGACGATCTGATCGATCGAGCCGCTGGCGCCGGCCGCGGCGGCGAACACGACGATCAGGATCAGCCCGACGATCAGCGTGCGTTTGGCGCCGATCCGGCCGGACACCCAGCCGGTGAACAGCATGGCGACCGCGGTGACGACGAGGTAGCTCGTGAACAGCAGCGTGACCTGCGACGGCGTGGCGTCCAGTTCGCTGGACAGGGCGGGGAGGATCGGATCGACCAGGCCGATCCCCATGAAGGAGATCACGCACGCGAACGCGACCGCCCACACCGCCCTGGGTTGACGGAAGGAGCTGGCGAGGGAAGTTGAAGACACAAATACATAGATACTCTATATAGAAGCTCTATGCAATCGGCCGCGGTCCGCCTACACTGATATCCATGACCGATATGCCCGTTCGCTCCGACGTCCCCGCCGACACCCGAAACCGGCAGACGGCGGACGGCGTCGGCACCGTGGAAGCCACCGCGGATGTGTTGTACTCCCTGATGTCCGACTTCCTGCGTCAGCTCCCGCGCGACCTGAGCCTGACGGCCTCGTCCACCCTCGCGACGCTGCGTCGTCGCGGTCCGCTGCGCATCACTGCCCTGGCTGCGGCACAGGGCGTCACCCAGCCGTCGATGACCTCGCTCGTCACGTCGCTCCAGAAGGCCGGGATGGTGACGCGGCGGGACGATCCGGCCGACGCCCGCGCGACCCTCATCGAACTCACGGACAAGGGACTCGACTACGTCGTCGCCCGCCGCGAAGGCGGAATCGACCGGATCAGCGGACACATCCGCAACCTCCCCGACGATCAGTGCCGGAACCTGCTCGCCGCGTTCGACGCGTTGTGTTCGCTCGAGGAACTCGCCCGCGAACGGGCTCACTGAGTCCGGCGGGACCGGGATTCCGGCAGGACACGGGCAGTCTGATTCCGAACGCCGAATGCATCCCGCACGAGCGCACCGGTGGCGATGTAAATCCTCGAAATCCGTCCAGCCGGAATTCACCAAGGGGTCGCACATGTGGAGGAGTCGGTCTCGATCGCCGCGTGTACAGCGCACACTGGTTACATGACGAACTGGGCCGAGGTGGTGGAAGCAGTCGCGGACCTGCCGGAGGTCACCGAATCGACGTGGTACCGGACCCCGGCGCTGACGGTGCGCGGGCGCGGGTTCGCGCGGCTGTGTTCCGAATCGGAGGGCGCGCTGATGGTGCTGTGCGAGATGGCGAAGAAGAAGGAACTGCTCGCGTCCGGCGATCCGGCCTACTTCACCACAGAAAGCTACGACGGCTACGGCGCCATCCTCGTCGACCTCGACCGCGTCGACCCCGAGGAACTGCGTGACCTGCTGTTCGACGCGTGGCATCTCGCCGCGCCGGAAGCATTGCACGCGAGCGCACCGGCTGCACGGCGGGAAGATCGGACCCGACTAGACTAGGCCGACGTGGCCCACCCGATGATCGCTCCTTCCATCCTGTCCGCGGATTTCGCGCGCCTCGCCGACGAGGCCGCCGCCGTCGCCGGTGCCGATTGGCTCCACGTCGACGTCATGGACGCGCACTTCGTTCCGAACCTGACGCTGGGCCTGCCGGTCGTGCAGTCGCTGCTCGCCGCGACCGACATCCCGCTGGACTGCCATCTGATGATCGAGAATCCGGGCCGGTGGGCACCCCCGTACGCGGAGGCCGGCGCCCACAACGTGACCTTCCATGCCGAGGCCACCGACAACCCGGTGGCCGTCGCCCGCGACATCCGCGCGGTGGGCGCCAAGGCCGGGCTGTCGATCAAGCCGGGCACCCCGATCGAGCCGTACCTGGAAATCCTGAAGGAATTCGACACGCTGCTGGTGATGAGCGTCGAGCCGGGCTTCGGCGGTCAGTCGTTCATCCCGGACGTGCTCGGGAAGGCCCGTGCCGTCCGTCGCCTCGTCGACTCCGGGGAACTGACCCTGCTCGTGGAGATCGACGGCGGCATCAACACCGACACCATCGAGGCGGCCGCCGAGGCCGGTGTCGACTGCTTCGTCGCCGGCTCCGCGGTGTACGGGGCGGCGGATCCCGGCGAGGCCGTCCGCAAGCTGCGCGCCCAGGCCGGTGCCGCCTCCGCCCACCTGACCCTGGCCCCGTGACCGATTCGGCGCTGGTCGAGGCCCTGCGGCGTGCCGTCGACGCGTCGGAGGACGTGCGGGGACGAACCAGCCCGAACCCGCCGGTGGGCGCCGTCGTGCTCGACGCCGACGGCCGGATCGCCGGGGTCGGCGCGACCCAGCCCCCCGGCGGGCCGCACGCCGAGGTGATGGCGCTGCGCGCGGCAGGGGAGCGGGCCCGCGGCGGCACCGCCGTCGTCACCCTCGAACCGTGCAACCACACCGGCCGTACCGGCCCGTGCACCCGGGCGCTGATCGACGCGGGCATCGCGACCGTCTACTACTCGGTGCCCGACCCGAACCCGTCCGCCGCCGGGGGAGCCGCCGCGCTGCGCGCCGCCGGAATCGTCGTGCACGAGGGGCTCGGCGCGGATGTCGTCGCGGCCGGCCCGCTCCGGGCGTGGCTGCACCGCACCCGCACCGGGCGTCCGCACGTGACGTGGAAGTACGCGGCCACCTTGGACGGGCGCATCGCCGCCGCCGACGGCACCAGCCAGTGGATCTCCGGCCCGGAATCCCGCGCGATCGTGCACGCCGAGCGGGCCCGCCTCGACGCGATCGTCGTCGGCACCGGCACCGTCCTCGCGGACGACCCGTGGCTCACCGCCCGGCTGCCCGACGGTTCCCTCGCCCCGCACCAGCCGCTGCGGGTCGTGGTCGGTACCAGCGAACTGCCGACCCGGGCCCGGGTGCTCGACGACGCCGCGCCGACGCTGGTGCTGCGCACCCACGACGTCGACGAGGTCCTCGACGCACTCACCGACCACCCCGACGTGCTGCTCGAAGGCGGTCCGCGGCTGGCCGGGGCATTCCTCGCCGCCCGGCGTGTCGACCGCATCCAGGCGTACATCGCACCGGTACTTCTCGGCGACGGCTGGTCCGCTGTGAGGGACGCCGGAGTGCACACGATCTCCGAGGCGATACGGTTTCGTCGGGAGCGCGTCGAAACGGTCGGCGCCGACGTGTTGATGACCCTGGTCCCCGACCGGGAGCAAAGGAGCGGGTAGGTGTTCACCGGGATCGTCGAGGAACTGGGTGAGATCGTCACGCGCGAGGACCTGGCGGATGCGGCACGCTTCACCGTCCGCGGGCCGCTGGTGACCTCGGACGCGAAGCACGGCGAGTCGATCGCCGTCAACGGCGTGTGCCTGACCGTCGTCGACGTCGTCGACGGAGACAAGTTCACCGCGGATGTGATGCAGGAGACACTGAACCGTTCGAGCCTCGCGCAGCTCGCCGCCGGCAGCCGCGTCAACCTCGAACGGGCCGCCGCGCTCGGCAGCCGTCTCGGGGGTCATCTGGTGCAGGGTCACGTCGACGGCACCGGCACGGTGATCTCCCGTTCCCCCTCCGAGAACTGGACCGTCGTGCGGATCTCCTTGCCGGACACCGTGTCCCGTTACGTCGTGGAGAAGGGGTCGATCACCGTCGACGGTGTGTCGCTGACCGTCTCCGGTCTCGGCGGCGAGCCGGGCGCGGAATGGTTCGAGATCTCGTTGATCCCCACCACCCTGTCGCTGACGACCCTCGGCACCGCCGAACCGGGCACCGTCGTCAATCTCGAGGTGGATGTGATCGCCAAGTACGTGGAGCGCCTGCAGAACGCGGGCCGCTGAGTCGTACTGTTGAATGCGGCAGTTTCCGCGTGCCGCGGTTGTGCAAGCAGTTGTTGGAAATCGAGATTTGGAGCCCAGGCAAGTGACGAGGTTCGACACGATCGAGCGCGCGGTTGCAGACATCGCCGCCGGTAAGGCCGTCGTCGTGGTCGACGACGAGGATCGGGAGAACGAGGGCGACCTCATCTTCGCGGCGGAGAAGGCCACCCCCGAACTGGTGGCGTTCATGGTGCGGTACACGTCGGGTTACCTGTGTGTGCCGCTCGACGGCGCCGACTGCGACCGGCTCGGGCTGCCGCCGATGTACTCCACCAACCAGGACAAGCACGGCACCGCGTACACGGTCACCGTGGACGCGAAGGAAGGCATCGGCACCGGCATCTCCGCGGCCGACCGGGCCGCGACGATGCGCCTGCTGGCCGATCCGAACACCCGCGCCGACGACTTCACCCGCCCCGGTCACGTCGTGCCGCTGCGCGCGAAGGAAGGCGGCGTGCTGCGTCGCCCCGGCCACACCGAAGCCGCCGTCGACCTGGCCCGCATGGCCGATCTGCGTCCCGCCGGCGTCATCTGCGAGATCGTCTCGCAGAAGGACGAGGGGGAGATGGCCCGCACCGACGAACTGCGCGTCTTCGCCGACGAGCACGAACTCGCCCTGATCTCCATCGCCGACCTCATCGCGTGGCGCCGCAAGCACGAGAAGCACGTCGTGCGGGTCGCCGAGGCCCGCATCCCGACCCGTCACGGCGACTTCACCGCCGTCGGCTACCAGAGCATCTACGACGAGGTCGAGCACGTCGCGCTGGTCCGCGGCGACATCGCCGGACCCGACGGCGACGGCGCGGACGTGCTCGTGCGGGTCCACTCCGAGTGCCTGACCGGCGACGTGTTCGGCTCGCTGCGCTGCGACTGCGGCCCCCAGCTCGACGCCGCACTCGAGATGATCGCGGCCGAAGGGCGCGGTGTCGTGCTGTACATGCGCGGGCACGAGGGCCGCGGAATCGGCCTCATGCACAAGCTGCAGGCCTACCAGCTCCAGGACTCCGGGTCGGACACCGTCGACGCGAACCTGCAGCTCGGCCTGCCCGCCGACGCCCGCGACTACGGCATCGGCGCGCAGATCCTCGTCGACCTCGGCATCACCTCCATGCGGCTGCTGACCAACAACCCCGCCAAGCGCGTGGGCCTGGACGGCTACGGCCTGCAGATCACCGAGCGTGTGCCGATGCCGTTGCGCGCGAACCGCGAGAACATCACCTACCTGCGCACCAAGCGCGACCGCATGGGCCACGACCTGATCGGGCTCGACGAGTTCGAGGCCGGTGACGCCTGATGAGTGGGGAAGGTCTGCCCGACCTGCAGCTCGCCGACGCGCGCGGACTGCGCCTGGCGATCGTCGCGGGTAGCTGGCACCAGAAGATCTCCGACGCCCTGATCGCCGGGGCGCAGCGCGTCGCCGACGAGGCCGGCATCACCGACGTCACCCTCGAGCGGGTCGCCGGTGCCATCGAGCTGCCGGTCGTGGCGCAGCAGCTGGCCCGCACCCACGACGCCGTCGTGGCGCTCGGCGTCGTCATCCGCGGCGGCACCCCGCACTTCGAGTACGTGTGCGATGCGGTCACCTACGGGCTGACCCGGGTCGCCCTGGACGAGGGCACCCCGGTCGGCAACGGTGTGCTCACCACCGACACCGAGCAGCAGGCCCTGGACCGGTCCGGGCTGCCCGGCTCCGCCGAGGACAAGGGCGGCCAGGCGTGCGCCGCCGCGCTCGACACCGCGGTGACCCTCCGGCGCCTCCGGGAGACGGATCGATGACCGCGCACACCACCAGCACGACTGAATGGGAGCTCGACGTCCAGAGCGTCAAGATGCGGCGCTGGATCATCATCGGTGCTTCGGTTCTGATGCTCGGTCACATCGGTGCCGCGCTGGTCCTGCGCGGTGGCGAGTACACCGGTGCGAATCTGCGCCTGGCCGATCAGATCGCGATGATCGCGATCGGGCTGGTGGTGTCGGGGTTCACCCTGCTGTACGCCCGGCCCCGGTTACGGGCCGGGGCGGCCGGGGTCGAGGTCCGCAAGGTGTTCGGAGAACGTCGCCTGAGCTGGGACGAGGTCGGTGACCTCAGCTTCGATCACGGTGGCCCGTGGGCCCGCCTCGAACTGCCCCACGACGAGTACGTGCCCGTCGCGGCGCTGCAGGTGCGGGACGGGCAGCACGCGGTCGACGCCGTCGATTCGTTCCGTGAGCTGCGCGCGCGGTACGGCGGACGCGTCGGTACCGGCGGCTAGCCTGGACCCGTGCCCGACCCCTCCACCTACCGCCCCGCTCCCGGATCCATCCCCACCGAGCCGGGTGTCTACCGGTTCCGTGATCCGCACGGCCGCGTCATCTACGTGGGCAAGGCGAAGAGCCTCCGCTCGCGCCTGAACTCGTACTTCGCCGATGTCGCGTCGCTGCATCCGCGGACCCGGCAGATGGTCACCACGGCGGGCAGCGTCGAATGGACGGTGGTCAGCACCGAGGTCGAGGCGCTGCAGCTCGAATACAACTGGATCAAGGAATTCGATCCGCGATTCAACGTCCGCTACCGCGACGACAAGACCTATCCGATGCTCGCGGTCACCCTGAACGAGGAGTATCCGCGGCTGTTCGTCTACCGCGGTCCGCGGCGCAAGGGGGTGCGCTACTTCGGTCCGTACTCGCACGCGTGGGCGATCCGGGAAACACTGGATCTGCTGCTGCGGGTGTTTCCCGCCCGGACATGCTCGGCCGGGGTCTTCAAACGGCACACGCAGATCGGCCGGCCCTGTCTGCTCGGGTACATCGACAAGTGTTCGGCGCCGTGCGTCGGACGGGTCGACGCCGCCGAACACCGCCGCATCGTCGAGGACTTCTGCGACTTCCTCGCCGGCCGCACCGACAAGCTGGTCCGCGACGTCGAGGCACGCATGCAGGCCGCGGCGTCGGAACTGGACTTCGAGACCGCCGCTCGGCTCCGCGACGACCTGGGGGCGCTGCGCCGGGCACTCGAGAAGCAGGCGGTCGTGCTCGGCGACGGCACGGACGCCGACCTGGTGGCGTTCGCCGGTGACGACCTCGAGGTCTCGGTACAGGTCTTCCACGTCCGCGGGGGCCGGGTCCGCGGGCAGCGTGGGTGGGTCGTGGAGAAGTCCGGGGACGTCGTCGATCGTCCCGACTCCGCCGACCGGATCGACACCGAGCACACCGGCGAACACACGGAGGAGTCGCTGCTCGTCGAGCAGTTCCTCACCCAGTTCTACGGCGAGGAAGCCGCGCTCACCGCGACAGCGCCCACCGACAGCGGGGACGCCGAACCGACCGGCAGTGCCGTGCCGCGCGAGGTCCTGGTGCCGGCACTGCCCCCGGACCCGGAGGAGATGAGCCGCTGGCTCGCCGGGCTGCGCGGTGGACCGGTCCGGTTGCGGGTGCCGCAGCGCGGTGACAAGAAGGCCCTGGCGGAGACGGTGCAACGCAACGCGCAGGAGGCCCTCTCCCAGCACAAACTGCGCCGCGCCGGAGACTTCACCGCGCGGTCCGCGGCATTGCAGGGCATCCAGGACGCGCTCGACCTGGACTCGGCGCCGCTGCGCATCGAGTGCGTCGACATCAGCCACGTCCAGGGCACCGACGTCGTCGCCTCGCTGGTGGTGTTCGAGGACGGCCTGCCCCGCAAGTCGGACTATAGGCACTACGCGATCAAGGAAGCCGCCGGCGACGGCCGCTCCGATGACGTCGCGTCCATCGCGGAGGTCACCCGCCGCCGCTTCCTGCGGCACCGTCGCGACGTCGCGGGGACGGAGGGTGCCGAAGGTGGGGACGGGGGCGATTTCTCCACCGAGGCCGCGCTCGACCCGGCGACCGGCAAGCCGCGGCGCTTCGCGTACCCACCGAACCTGTTCGTCGTGGACGGCGGCGCCCCGCAGGTCGCCGCGGCCGCGGAGGTCCTCGACGAACTCGGGGTCACCGACGTGTCGGTCATCGGCCTGGCCAAACGACTCGAGGAGGTGTGGGTCCCGGGCGAATCCGACCCGGTGATCCTGCCGCGCACGAGCGAGTCGCTGTACCTGCTGCAGCGGGTCCGCGACGAGGCGCACCGTTTCGCGATCACCTTCCACCGCAGCAAGCGGTCCCGGCGGATGACCGCGTCCGCCCTGGACGGGGTCCGCGGACTCGGGCAGACCCGGCGCACCGCGCTGGTCAAGCACTTCGGGTCGGTGGCGCGGCTGCGGGAAGCGAGCGTCGAGGAGATCACCGCCGTCCCGGGCATCGGAGCGGCCACCGCCCGCGCGGTGCTCGACGCGTTGCGCGCGGACGATCCGGGCGCCGCCGACACGCCGTCCGTCCTGCCCGTCGCCGATGAGGCTGCGCAGGACACGCCGGTACGTGATGATGACATCGTCGGCGTGTCGGGAACGGGAGCGGAGCCGCAACTGTGAACCAACAATCTGCGATCGAGACGGAGCCGGGCAGCGCCGAGGCCGTCCCGGGGGATCGACGTGCCGAGGTGACGCTGGTCACCGGGCTGTCCGGGGCCGGCATGAGCACCGCGGCCACCGCCCTCGAGGACCTCGGCTGGTACGTGTCCGACAACGTGCCGCCGCAGCTGGTCATCGCCATGGTCGATCTGGCGGTGCAGGCGGAACCGCCGCTAGAGCGGCTCGCCGTCGTGATGGACGTGCGCAGCCGGTTGTTCACCGGCGACCTCGGATGGGTCGTGACCGAACTCGCCGCCCGACCGGTGCGCACCCGGGTGCTGTTCCTCGAAGCCACCGATGCCGTGCTGATCCGGCGGTTCGAGCAGGTGCGCCGCAGTCATCCGCTGCAGGCCGACACCGCCGACCGCACCCTCGCCGACGGCATCGCCGCCGAACGCGCCCAGCTCGCCCCCGTCAAGGCCGCCGCGGACCTGGTGGTCGACACGTCCGCGCTGTCCGGGCCGGAACTGCGCCGCAAGATCGAATCGGCGTTCGGTGACGCGGCCGCCGACACCATCCAGGTCACCGTCGAGTCCTTCGGATTCAAGTACGGTCTGCCGATGGACTCGGACCTGGTGTGCGACGTGCGCTTCCTGCCGAACCCACACTGGGTGCCGCAGTTGCGCGACCACACCGGGCAGGACGCCGACGTGCGCGACTACGTGCTGTCCCGAGACGGCGCGGACGAATACCTGCAGACCTATCATCGAGTGCTCCGATTGACCACGGCCGGCTACCGTCGGGAGGGAAAGCGCTACATGACGATCGCGGTGGGCTGCACCGGCGGCAAACACCGGAGCGTGGCGATGGCGGAAGCGCTCGCCGCGCGTCTCGAGCAGGACCCGGCGTTGACGGTGCACGTCGTGCACCGGGATCTGGGCCGCGAATGACCGGGCCCGCGATCGTTGCACTCGGCGGCGGTCACGGACTGTACGCGACCCTCAGCGCGGTCCGACGCCTCACCGACCGGGTCACCGCCGTCGTCACCGTCGCCGACGACGGCGGATCGTCGGGACGCCTGCGCGCCGAACTCGGCGTCATCCCACCCGGCGACCTGCGCATGGCGCTGGCGGCGCTGGCCGCCGAGACCCCGGAGATCCGGGTGTGGACCGAAACCGTGCAACACCGGTTCGGGGGCACCGGCGCGCTCGCCGGGCACTCGGTCGGCAATCTGATCCTTGCCGGGCTCACCGAGGTCCTCGGCGACCCGGTCGCCGCGCTGGACCGGCTCGCCGCCGTCCTCCACGTCCACGGCCGCGTGCTGCCGATGTCGCCGATCCCGCTGGACATCGAGGCGGACGTCTCCGGTCTCGAATCCGATCCCCGGGTCAGCCGCGGCATCCGCGGTCAGGTCGCGGTCGCGACCACCCCCGGCAAGGTGCGCCGGGTCCGGCTCATCCCGGCCGATCCGCCGGCGTGCCCGGACGCGCTCGACGCCGTCGACGCCGCCGACCTCGTGGTGCTCGGTCCGGGCTCGTGGTTCTCGAGCGTCATCCCGCACGTCCTCGTGCCCGATCTGCTCGACGCGCTCATCCGCACCCCGGCCCACAAGGTGCTGGTGCTGAACCTGGCGGCGGAACCGGGGGAGACCGCCGGGTTCTCCACCGAGCGTCACCTGCACGTGCTGGCGCAACACGCCCCGGGCTTCCGCGTCGACCACATCGTGGTCGACGCGACGACGGTGCCGCCCGGACGGGAACGCGAACACCTGTGCCGGGCCGCCGCCGGCTTCGGCGCCGAGGTCGTCTACGCGGACGTCGCGGAACCCGGTACCCATCGACACGACCCCGCCAAACTGGCGGAGGTTCTGGCAACACATCTGCCTGCCGCGTCCGGCACCGCCGGCGCACGCGACAGCAGCCGAAGGGAGAACGTCTCGTGGCAATGACAGCGGAGGTCAAGGACGAGCTGAGCAGGCTCGTGGTGACCCGCACCAGCAGCCGCAAGGCCGAGGTGTCCGCTCTCCTGCGTTTCGCCGGTGGCCTGCACATCGTGGGCGGCCGGGTGGTGGTCGAGGCCGAGGTGGACCTCGGTTCGATCGCCCGTCGACTGCGTCGCGAGATCTTCGAGCTGTTCGGCTACTCCGCGGAAGTGCACGTGCTCGGCGCCGGTGGTCTGCGCAAGAGTTCGCGGTACGTCGTCCGGGTCGCCAAGGACGGGGAAGCGCTCGCCCGCCAGACCGGTCTGCTCGACCTGCGCGGACGTCCGGTGCGCGGGCTGCCCGCCCAGGTCGTCGGCGGCAGCATCTCCGACGCCGAAGCCGCCTGGCGCGGCGCCTTCCTGGCGCACGGCTCCCTCACCGAACCGGGGCGGTCGTCGGCGCTCGAGATCAGCTGCCCGGGTCCGGAGGCGGCCCTCGCGCTCGTCGGCGCGGCGCGGCGCCTCGGCATCACTGCGAAGGCCCGCGAGGTGCGTGGCGCCGACCGCGTCGTGGTCCGCGACGGGGAGGCCATCGGCGCCCTGCTCACCCACATGGGCGCCCAGGACACGAGGCTGACGTGGGAGGAACGGCGCATGCGCCGCGAGGTGCGGGCCACCGCCAACCGGCTCGCGAACTTCGACGACGCGAACCTGCGGCGGTCGGCGCGGGCCGCGGTCGCGGCCGCCGCGCGGGTCGAGCGGGCACTGACGATCCTCGGCTCCGACGTGCCCGACCACCTCGCCGCCGCCGGGTCGCTGCGCGTGCAGCACCGGCAGGCGTCCCTCGAGGAACTCGGGCAGCTCGCGGATCCGCCGATGACGAAGGACGCCGTCGCCGGCCGCATCCGGCGGCTGCTGTCGATGGCGGACCGCCGCGCCAAGGAACTCGGCATCCCCGACACCGAGTCCGCGGTGACGATGGAGCTGCTCGACGAGGCTTAGGACCCGGCGCGGGGTTCTTCGACGCCGGGTTCAAATCCCACCTTCCTCGACTCGGCGGATTAGGGTGAGGGCACAAGCTGCACCACCATCGAGACACAAGCTGCACCACCATCGAGGTAAAGGAGCTTCATCGTGACTGTGCGCGTAGGCATCAACGGCTTCGGTCGCATCGGGCGGAACCTCTTCCGTGCGGTGGAGGCGCAGAAGGCACTCGGCAGCACCGATATCGAGATCGTCGCTGTCAACGACCTCACCGACAACGACACCCTCGCGACGCTCCTGAAGTACGACTCGATCCTGGGGCGTCTCGACGAGGACGTCCGCGCCGAGGGTGACTACATCTACGTGGGCGACCGGAAGATCACCGCCCTCGAGATCAAGGAAGGCCCGGCGGCCCTGCCCTGGGGCGAGCTGGGGGTCGACGTCGTCGTCGAGTCCACCGGCATCTTCACCAACGCAGCCAAGGCCAGGGGTCACCTGGACGCCGGCGCCAAGAAGGTCGTCATCTCGGCGCCCGCCACCGACGAGGACATCACCATCGTCATGGGCGTCAACCACGACAAGTACGACGGCACGCAGAACATCATCTCGAACGCCTCGTGCACCACGAACTGCCTCGGCCCGCTCGCCAAGGTGCTGAACGACGCGTTCGGCATCGAGAAGGGGCTGATGACCACCATCCACGCGTACACCCAGGACCAGAACCTGCAGGACGGGCCGCACCGGGACCTGCGTCGCGCCCGCGCCGCGGCCCTGAACATCGTCCCGACCGGCACCGGTGCCGCCAAGGCCATCGGCCTCGTGCTGCCCGAGCTGCAGGGCAAGCTCGACGGCTACGCGCTGCGCGTTCCGGTCCCGACCGGCTCGGTGACCGACCTGACCGCGACCCTGACCAGGAAGGCCACCGTCGACGAGGTCAACGCCGCGGTCAAGGCCGCCGCGGAGGGCCCGCTCGAGGGCATCCTGAAGTACAACACCGATCCGATCGTCTCCTCGGACATCGTCACCGATCCGCACTCGTCGATCTTCGACGCGCCACTGACCAAGGTCATCGACGACCAGGTCAAGGTCGTGGCCTGGTACGACAACGAGTGGGGTTACTCCAACCGCTTGGCCGACCTCGTCGGCCTCATCGGGAAGTCCCTCTGACGACGTCGGCAAGTCCCTCTGACACCATCGGCAAGTCCCTCTGACAACGATTGAATAGGACACTCGAACAGTGGCAGTTCAGACCCTGAAGGATCTGCTGGACGCGGGGGTCGAAGGGCGCGGTGTGCTCGTGCGCTCGGACCTCAACGTCCCGCTGGACGGCGCGACGATCACCGACCCCGGTCGGATCCTCGCGTCGGCCCCGACGATCAAGGCGCTCGCCGATGCCGGCGCCAAGGTGGTCGTCACCGCGCACCTCGGCCGCCCCAAGGGCGAGGCCGACCCGAAGTTCTCGCTCGCGCCCGTCGCGGCGAAGCTCGGGGAGGTGCTGGGCCGCAACGTCCAGCTCGCCGGTGATGTCGTGGGGCAGGACGCCCTGGCCCGGTCCGAGGGCCTGACCGACGGCGACATCCTCCTGCTGGAGAACATCCGCTTCGATCCGCGCGAAACCAGCAAGGACGACGCGGACCGCCTGGCGCTGGCCCGCGACCTGGTCGAGCTGGTCGGCGACGACGGTGCGTTCGTGTCCGACGGCTTCGGTGTCGTGCACCGCAAGCAGGCGTCGGTGTACGACGTGGCGACGCTGCTGCCGCATTACGCGGGCACGCTCGTCGCCGCGGAGGTCGAGGTGCTGGCCCGTCTGACGGCCGATCCGGAACGTCCCTACGCGGTCGTGCTCGGCGGTTCGAAGGTCTCCGACAAGCTGGCCGTGATCGAGGCGCTCGCACCGAAGGTCGACACCCTCGTCATCGGTGGCGGCATGTGCTTCACCTTCCTTGCCGCGCAGGGCATCTCGGTGGGCAACTCGCTCCTCGAGGAATCGATGATCGAGACCTGCAAGGACCTGCTCGAGCGGTTCGGCGACGTCATCCACATCCCGCAGGACGTGGTGATCGCCGACAGCTTCTCCGCCGACGCCGAGGCGAAGACGGTGCCCGTCACCGAAATCGAGGACGGGTGGATGGGCCTGGACATCGGCCCCGAGTCGGTGGCCCGGTTCGCGCACCACCTGGCGGGCGCGAAGACCGTGTTCTGGAACGGCCCGATGGGTGTGTTCGAGTTCGCGAAGTTCGCCGACGGCACCAAGGGTGTCGCCGAGGCCATCATCGAGGCCACCGGCAAGGGCGCGTTCAGCGTCGTCGGCGGTGGCGACTCGGCCGCGGCCGTGCGTCTGCTGGGTCTGCCCGAGGACGGCTTCTCGCACATCTCCACGGGCGGCGGGGCCTCCCTCGAGTACCTCGAGGGCAAGGAACTCCCCGGCATCGCGGTTCTGGAGGGCTGATCGGATGGCACGCAAGCCGCTCATCGCCGGCAACTGGAAGATGAACCTCAACCATCTCGAGGCCATCGCCCTGGTGCAGAAGATCGCCTTCACGCTCCCGGAGAAGTACCTCGACAAGGTCGACGTGACGGTGCTCCCGCCGTTCACCGACATCCGTTCGGTGCAGACCCTGATCGAGGGCGACAAGATCAAGTTCACCTACGGTGCGCAGGACCTGTCCGTCCACGACTCCGGCGCCTACACCGGGGAGATCTCCGGCGCGATGCTCGCCAAACTCGGCTGCACGTTCGTCGTCGTCGGCCACTCGGAGCGGCGCACGCTGCACGGGGAGACCGACGAGATCGTGCGGGACAAGGCCAAGGCCGCGCTGCGGCACGGCCTGACGCCGATCGTGTGCATCGGCGAGGGTCTCGACATCCGCGAGGCCGGCAACCACGTCGAGTACAACGTCGAGCAGTTGAAGGGCTCGCTCAAGGGCCTGACCGCAGACGAGATCGCGAAGACCGTGATCGCGTACGAGCCGGTGTGGGCCATCGGCACCGGCAAGGTGGCCTCGGCCGCCGACGCGCAGGAGGTGTGCGCCGCGGTGCGCGCCACGCTCGGCGAGCTGGCCTCGCCTGAGGTGGCCGCGACCGTCCGCGTCCTCTACGGCGGCTCGGTGAACGCCAAGAACGTCGGCGAACTCATCGCGCAGACCGACGTCGACGGCGGCCTGGTCGGCGGTGCGTCGCTCAAGGCCGACGAGTTCGCGCAGCTCTCGGCGATCGCCGCGGGCGGTCCGCTGCTGTAGCGGACGACTGTTCCATTTCGTGGGGCGCAGGATCGGCACCGATCCTGCGCCCCACGGCATTCATCCGACCGGTGGGCGTCGGGGCTCGTCACCGGCACCCGCACGGGGCACAGCGTGATCTGCAGCTGCCACGACAACAGGTCGCGCTGCTGCTCGACGAGGCTGTGGACCACATCGAACACCTCCTACGCGGAATCGCCGACGTCCCGGCCACGACCGCTCGACCGGCCGTCTGCGGAAGCCGTCCCGAATACGTGGCTTCAGGTCGTGGGCTCGAACTCGTACAGCACCGGCCCGTCGCCGGCGCCCTTCGGGATCGGGAAATAGGTGTGATGTGTTGCGGGATCGAGTGCCAACGTATGGGCCCCGTCGGCCAGATGTGCGGCGCCGACCGTCACGGTGTTGTTGTCGCGGCGGTCGAACACGCTGACCACTCCGCTTTCGGCTGCAACGTAGACCCGGTGCGCGCCGGGGTCGTAGACCAGAACGTCAGGGGTGTCTCCGACGGGGTCCTGGCTGGTGACGGTACGGGCGGCCAGGTCGACGGTCGCCATGGCGGCGCCGGTCTCGCAACCGACGAACATCACCTGATCGGCGGCGTCGAGGGCTTCACCGTGCGGACCGTCGCATCCGGGCGTAGGTATGCGGTCGGTGACGGTGAACCCGGCCGGATCGATCACCGCGAGATGGCCGCGGCCCTGCACCGCCACCACCATGCGGTCGATGGCCGGGTCGTAGACGACGTTGCCGACCTCGCCACCGAGGTCCACGGTCGCTCGCACCGCCCCCGAATCCGCGTCCACCACGGTTTCCGTTCCGGCGTGCTCGTCGGTGGTCCACACCGCGTGGCGGACCGGATCGTAGGCCAACCCGTCGGGGTAGTCGCCGGTCGGCGCGGCAAACAGGACCTCGCCGGTGTCCTCGTCGAAGGCGACCAGCTGGTCGCGTCCGGTGACGGTGGCGTACACGCGTCGGATGTCCGGGACAACGAGCACTCCGTGTACGTCCGGAACGTCAGTGATGGTGCGGACGACCCGACGGCCGTGCACGTCGACGTCGATGATCTCTCCGGCACCCATATGGGCGATGAACATCAGTCCGAGTGCGGGATCGAGACTGGTGTAGTCGAACCGTGCCGGGCCACCGGTCAACTCCGTCTGCGCGACCTGCCGCAGCGGTAGATCGCCCGTCTGCGGGGACTCGGACGGCACCGTCGACGAGCATCCGAGTGCCAGGACGGCTATCAGGCCCAGTAGTGTCGCGACGTCTTGGTGCGGCCGCATCTCCACCTCCTGAGCCGATGCAACCGTGGTTGTAACACTACGCGCGGGTACATCAACGGGGAGTCCTCGGTCGTCGAGCCGCCCCAGTCCTGCCGACGGTCGTGCAAACCCGCGGCGGGTATCGTGACTCGACACCCATGACTGCCGTCGGTTCCGTACCTTCCGCCCCGACCCGCCGAACCGTATTGTTCGGCCTGCTCGCCGTGCTGATCGTCGCGGCGTGCCTGCGTCCGCCGATCACCGCGGTCGGCCCACTCCTGGGCTCGATCGGGGCCGACACCGGCCTGGGTAGCACCGGGCTCGGGATCCTCGGAGCGGTCCCGCTGCTGTGCTTCGCGGTGGTGTCCCCATGGATCCACCGGCCCGCGGCCCGGTTCGGATCGCAACTGCTGATCCTGCTCGCACTGGGGGTGCTCGCCGCCGGGATCCTCGTGCGGTCGCTGCCGGGTGCCGTCTGGCTGTGGTCGGGCACCGTGGCGATCGGCGCCGGGATCGCGGTCGCGAACGTGCTGCTGCCGGCAGTGGTCAAACGCGACCACGCGGGCCGGCTCGCGACCGTCACCGGTGTGTACTCGTCGGTCACCACCGGTGCCGCGGGGCTCGGTGCGGGTCTGGCGGTGCCGCTGGCGGACGCGACCGGTGACTGGCGGACCGCGTTGGCGGTGTGGGCGATCCTGCCGTGTGTCGCCGCCGCGGTGTGGTTCCTGCGCGGCCGCGCGCTGCGCGCGGTCGCGGCGACCGCGCCGCCGGCACCGGAATCCGGGCCGGCCCGGTCGATGTGGCGCTCGGGTGTCGCGTGGCAGGTCACCGCGTTCATGGGCCTGCAGTCGACCACCTTCTATCTACTGGTGACCTGGCTGCCGTCGGTGGAGGCGAGTCTCGGTGTCGACGCGGCCACCGCCGGCTGGCATTCGTTCGCGTACCAGGTCGTCGGGATCGTGGCCGGGCTCGGTGCGACCGTGCTGATGGGACGGCGCGCCGACCAGCGCATGCTCGCGATCGTCGGTGGGGCGATCCTCGTGGTCGCGGTGGCCGGGTTGCTGCTCGTCCCGGATCTGGTGCTGCTGTGGGCGATCGTCGCCGGGATCAGTTCGGGTACGACGTTCGTGCTCGCCATGGCGTTGTTCGGGCTGCGCACCCGCACGGTCGCGCAGACGGCGCAGCTGTCCGGGATGGCGCAGTGCGTCGGCTACCTGCTGGCGATGTGTGGTCCGATCGCGGCGGGCGTGCTCTTCGACGTCACCGGGACCTGGACGCCCGTGCTGATCCTGATCGCGGTGTGCGCGGTCGGGCAGAGCCTGGTGGGTGGGTTCGCCGGGCGCGACCGCTACACCCACGCGGCGGCCGGGTAGCGCGGGCCGTCACGAGTCGGCCCAGGCGTCGGGCCGGGACCCGTCGACGTCGGTGACGCGATAGGCGCGCGCGAGATCGGCCGACGTCACCGACCGCTGATTCCAGCGGGCCCGCGCGGGGTCGGCGGCCAGCGCCGCAACGCCACGGCCCACATACCGCGGTGATTCCGAGTTCGCGAAACCCGGTGGTGCCGTGGGCAACCCGTCCGGCCTGCCGGGGTCGAGGGCGTCGCGCCAGTTGTCCTCGGTGACACCGTAGTTGTCGAGCATCATCTCCGAGCGCAGCCAGCCGGGCGTGACCGAGACGGCGGTGCCGCCGTGTGCGGCGAGTTCGTGCCCCTGCGAGAATGCCAGCCGGTTGACCGCGTTCTTCACCAAGTCGTAGAAGACGGAGATGCGGTAGTGGGTGGCGTTGTAGCCCGCCGTCCCGTCGGTGACCTCGACGAGCAGACCGCCGGGCTCGGACACGAGCAACGGCAGCAGGTGATGCGACGTGATCAGGTGGGTGTCGAGGCCGAGTCGCACGATCCGGAGCCCGGCGTCGAGATCGTGCTCCCAGATCGGGGTGTTCCACTGCGCCGGTGCGCCTTTGAGAATCTCCGCGCCCCAGATGTCATTGACGAGAACATCGATGTGCCCGAACTCGGCACGGAGACGCCCCGCGAGCGTGGCCACCCGGTCGGGATCGAGGTGGTCGACCTGGATCGCGACACCGGTTCCACCGAGTGCGGTGACGAGCTCGGCGGTCTCCTCGATGGTCTCCGGCCGGTCGTAGTCGGACGTCTCGCGACCGTGCGTCCTGCTGCTCCGGCCGGTGCAGATCACGGTGGCGCCGGCCTCGCCGAGCCCGGCCGCGATGCCGCGGCCGGCGCCGCGGGTCGCTCCGGCCACCACCGCGATCTTCCCGTGCAGGGGTGCACTCATCGACTCCGATGATGCCCGGTGGCGACGGCAGTGCGGTGGAGATCGGCGGCACTGTCACCTGCGGTGGCCGACCCCCACCGTCGATCACCCTGCTCGGCCGGCCGGGCCGCTGCCCGGCCGGCCTGCGCGTCGGTCAGCCGACGAGCTTGGCGGACAGCGCCGCGACGGTCTGCGGGCTCAAACCCAGCCCGGTGATCAGGTAGTTGTGGACGGTGCCGAAGTCGTGTTCGAGTTGGGTGAATCCGGCCTCGAGGTAACTACGTTCGACGGTGAGGAGCGGCGCGTAGATCGCCGCCACCTCGGGACCCCGGGATTCGGCGAGCGCAGCAAGTGTCGCGCGGATGTGGTCGCCGGAGTATTCGTTCGACAGCAGGTAGTCCGTGTACACGGTCTCGCGGTCCACGCCGGCGAGGGACAACAGTACGGCCGCGGTCCAGCCGGTGCGGTCCTTCCCGGCGGTGCAGTGGAACAGCTGCGGTCCGTCGGTGCGGGCGAACTCGGTGAACATCGCGCCGAGTTCCGCGCGGATCTCGGGATCGGCGACGAATGCGCGGTTGATGTCCTGCATGACCGCGCGCGCGTCCTCCGGTGTCCTCAGGCTCGCCAGGATCGAGGTCGAACTCAGGTTCCCGGACAGCAGCGGGTGCCGGATGTACTGGGCACCGGCCGGGATGCGGTCCGGGGCATCGGCGATCTCGCCGTCGGTGCGCAGGTCGTACACCGCCGCGATGCCGAGGGAGTCGAGCACCGCGGCGTCTTCGTCGTTGCTGGTGAGGGCGTTGGATCGGTAGAAGACGCCGGGCTGTACCCGCAGCCCGAACGCCGCCGGGTAGCCGCCGCCGGATCCGGCGAGATCGCGGAAGTTGTCGACCGACGACAGCCTGGGAGTCTCGACGACGGCCGGTGCACCGATGCCGGACGACCCGGTCGGGAGATCGAAGGGGGCGGCGCCGACCGTGGCGGAGCCGGTGAGCAGCAGTGCGGCGCTGAGGGTGACCGTTGCGGCGAGCCGGGCGCTGCGGCGCCCGGCGGGGAGGACAGTGCGAGACAACACAAACCTTCCTTCGGGGTATGGTTTTTCTTGCGTCTCATTTAGATCACATTCGTCCGAATTCTGCTCTCGTTTTCGAGAATCACGTTTCCGACCGGAAGGTACCGCCGGCACGGACGGCGGGGATCACCGGGTAAGCTGACGGCCGACGTCACCGACCATCGAAGGACACCGAGCGCCGCATGGAACTGTTCCTGGACATCCTGCTGATTGTCACCAGCCTGCTGCTGATCCTGCTGGTGCTGCTGCACCGCGGTAAGGGCGGCGGCCTGTCCAGCCTGTTCGGCGGTGGCGTCCAGTCCAGCCTCTCCGGATCGACGGTCGCGGAGAAGAACCTGGACCGTCTCACCGTCTTCACCGGCATCATCTGGCTGATCTCCATCCTCGGCATCGGGCTGCAGATCAAGTTCAGCTGACCGGCTTCCGGTCGCGCGACCAGCGCCTTCAGTCGATACTGACCGGATGAGCGTCCCGACCGGAACAGCCGCCACCGAGCCGCTGCGCGACGACATCCGCCTGCTCGGCAGCATCCTCGGACAGATCGTGCGCAAGCACGCCGGGGAAGCCGCCTACGAACTCGTCGAGAAGGCCCGGATCGAGAGCTTCCGGGTGCGCCGCTCCGAACTGGACCGCGCCGACCTCGCCGCCATGTTCCGCGAGGTCGCCACCGCCGACACGATTCCGGTCATCCGCGCCTTCAGTCACTTCGCGCTGCTCGCGAACCTCGCCGAGGACCTGCACCGCGAGCGGCGCCGCGCGCTGCACGTCGCCGCGGGCGAACCGCCGCAGGACAGCTCGCTGGCCGCTACCTACGCCAAACTCGACGCCGCCGACCTCGACCCGGATGCGGTCGCTGCGGCGCTCGAGCACGCGCTGGTCTCGCCGGTCATCACCGCGCACCCCACCGAAACCCGCCGACGCACCGTGTTCGTCGTGCAGTCACGGATCACCGATCTCATGCGCCGCCGCGGTCGCGCCGAGGACGCCACCGAGATCGCCGAGATCGACCGGCAACTGTGGCGGCACATCCTGACGCTGTGGCAGACCGCGCTGATCCGCCTGGCGCGCCTGCGGATCCAGGACGAGATCGAAACCGGTCTGCGCTACTACGAGGCCTCGCTGTTCGCGGTGGTGCCCGCCCTCGACGCCGAGGTCCGCCGCGAACTGCGGTCCCGCTGGCCCGGCACCGCCCTGCTCACCGAACCGATCGTGCGGACCGGCTCGTGGATCGGCGGCGACCGCGACGGCAACCCGAACGTCACCGCCGAGGTCGTCCACCGCGCCACCGACCGCGCCGCGACCACGGTCTTCGGCCACTACCGCACCGAACTCGCCGAACTCGAGCAGGAACTGTCGATGTCCGAGCGGCTCGTCCCGATCACCGCCGAACTGAAGGCGCTCGTCGAGGCCGCCGCCGACGACGTGCCCGCACGCGCCGACGAACCCTACCGGCGCGCGATCCACGGCATCCGCGGCCGCCTCGCCGCCACCGCGCAGCGTCTGCTCGACGACCCGCCGAACTTCGGTGTCCCCCTCCTCGAGCCCTACCCGGGCCCGGCCGAACTGCTCGCCGACCTGGACGTCCTCGACGCCTCGCTGCGGGCCGCCGGCGACGACGTCATCGCCGACGACCGCCTCGCCCACCTGCGCAGCGCCGTCGAGGTGTTCGGGTTCCACCTCAGCGCCCTCGATCTGCGGCAGAACTCCGAGGTCCACGGCCGGGTCGTCGCCGAACTGCTCGCCTGGGCCGGCGTCACCGACGACTACGAGGCGCTGCCCGAAGACCGCAAGGTCGAACTGCTCACCCGCGAGCTCGCCACCCGGCGCCCGCTCAGCGCCCCCGGCGCCCGGCTCGGGGAGCTCACCACCGCCGAACTCGGGGTGCTCCGCGCCGCTGCCGAGGCCATCCGGCTGCTCGGCGCCCACGCCGTGCCGCACTACATCATCAGCATGTGCGCGTCGGTCAGCGACCTCCTCGAAGCGGCGGTGCTGCTCAAGGAGGTCGGGCTCGTCGACCACACCGACACCGGCCCGCGCTGCCCGGTCGCGGTGATCCCGCTGTTCGAAACCATCGAAGACCTCCAGCGCGGCGCCGCCATTCTCGGTGCAGCCCTGTCGATCCCGGAGTTCCGCAGCCTCGTCGACTCGGCCGGGTCGGTGCAGGAGGTCATGCTGGGCTACTCGGATTCCAACAAGGACGGCGGCTACCTCGCCGCGAACTGGGCGCTGTACCGCGCCGAACTCGACCTCGTCGAATGCGCCCGCGAGCACGGTATCCGGCTGCGGCTGTTCCACGGCCGTGGCGGCACCGTGGGCCGCGGCGGCGGCCCCAGCTACGACGCGATTCTTGCGCAACCCCCGGGCGCGGTCACCGGGTCACTGCGGCTGACCGAGCAGGGCGAGGTGATCGCCGCGAAGTACGCCGAACCCCGCTCGGCGCGCCGCAACCTCGAAAGCCTCGTCGCCGCGACCCTCGAATCCACGCTGCTCGACGTCGAAGGCCTGGGCGCCGACGCGCCCGCCGCCTACGCGATCCTCGACGACCTGGCCGCCCGGGCCCGCGCGGCCTACGGCGAACTCGTGCACGAGACCCCCGGATTCGTCGAATACTTCCGCACCGCCACGCCCGTCGGCGAAATCGGGCAACTCAACATCGGCAGCCGTCCCACCTCACGCAAACCGACGTCGTCGATCGCGGATCTGCGGGCTATCCCGTGGGTGCTGGCCTGGACCCAGTCCCGCGTCATGCTCCCCGGCTGGTACGGCACCGGCACCGCCTTCGAATCGTGGATCGGCGACGACGACACCCGCCGTGCCACGCTCACCGACCTGTACGAGCGGTGGCCGTTCTTCCGCACCGTGTTGTCCAACATGGCGATGGTGCTCGCCAAATCCGACATGGGGCTGGCCGCCCGCTACGCCGAACTCGTCCCCGACACCGACCTGCGCGACCGCGTCTTCGGCAAGATCGTCGACGAACACGCGCGCACCGTCCGCACCTATCTGGCGATCACCGGACGACCGGACCTGATGGCGGACAACCCGGCGCTGGCGCGGTCTGTGCACAACCGGTTCCCGTACCTCGAACCGCTCAACCACCTGCAGGTGGAGTTACTGCGGCGACTGCGCGCGGGGGAGGACACCGACGAGGTACGGCGCGGCATCCAGCTCACCATGAACGGCCTGGCCACCGCACTGCGTAACAGCGGCTGACGCCGGAGGCGACAGTGGCTGACGCCCGAAACGACGGTCGGTGTACCGAAATATCGGTGCACCCACCGTCGTACAGGGATCCTGTGTTCAGCGGTACGCCTCGCCGAGTTCCGGATAGTCCGCCCAGCGCGGCTCCCGCTGCCCGGCCAGCAGCGCGTCGAGCCGATCGAGGTAGTACTGCCAGCCCGGACCGATCTCGGCCGCCTCCGAACGGGGAACGTGCCGATGCGTGAACTCGAGGGTCGTGACCCGGCCGACCTGACGCAACCGCAGCTCGAGCCTCCACCCGTCCACGTCGACGACGAGCATCCGCGGACCCGCGCACTCGACGATCGTGACATCCGTTGTCGTCGAGTCGTGCTCGTCGGTCATCGTCAAACGCACCCGGCCCGACGACGAATCCCCGGTCCACCGTCCGTACCAGCGGGCGAGCACGTCCGGCTTGGTCAGCGCCGCCCACACCTCGCCGATCGGCAGCGCGAAACTGCGCTGATAGTGCAAGGTTACGAGGATCGAACCGTGCGGACAGTCGTGCTCGGGGCGGACCTCGCCGAGCACGGTGGACGGGGTGCTCATCGGAATGCTCCCTCCGGTCGTCGGATGCCGGACACCGACAATTCTTCCGTGCGAGACATCCACCGGTGCGGTTTCCGGCGCGATCCGTGACCGACGCGAGACCGGCCGCCGCGGATACGGGGGAGGGCGCCGCACCGGACCGGCTCGAGGCGATCTTCGAGCGATTCCACCGGGTCGATCCCGCACGCAGCACCGCCGGCAGGGGTCTCGGACCGATCATCGCGCGCGGGCTCGCGACCGTGCACGGCGGCACTCTCACCGGCGACGGGCCGGGGATGCGGGGCTCGCTCGAGCTGGACCTGCCGTGCCGTGGTCCGGCTGCACGGTACGGGTCGGACCACTACGGTGATATCGAGTCGTATCGGTCGCGCCCGCCCGATCACCGAGATTCCCGACGCCACCCGGCCGTCATCCGCAGTGATCTCCATCGGCGGACGGTGATCGCGATCGGCGGACGAGGAGCACAGCAGTGGCGGGAGATCCGGTACCGCATCCGACCGGGCGGGAACGATGGCGGCGATTCGTGGAACCGGCTCTGCTGGTTCTCACCCTGACGTTTCTGACGGGCGGCGTTGTCGCCTGGCTCGCGGGCGCAGCCGCGGTCGCGAACAGGTTCTGGATCACCGGCACGGTGATCGCGATCGTGCCCGCGGTGTGGTGGGTGCTGACGGCATTGCGCCGCGGGAGGGTGGGGGTCGATCTGATCGCCGTGCTGTCGCTGCTCGGCACATTGCTGGTCGACGAGTACCTTGCCGGCGCCCTCATCGCCGTCATGCTGGCCACCGGCCAGAGTCTCGACGCCGCGGCGAACCGCCGCGCGTCCAAGGACCTGCGAAGCCTGCTCGACCGTGCGCCGCGCTCGTCCCGGCGCCGGCGCGGGGAGATCGTCGAGACCGTGGCCATCGACGCCATCGCGGCAGGCGACGTCCTCGTCGTCGGATCGGGTGAAACGGTTCCGGTCGACGGCTGGATCATCGGTCCTGTCGCCGTCCTCGACGAATCGACGCTCACCGGTGAACCGATGAACGTCCGGCGCGGCGCCGGCGAGGCCGTGCGGTCCGGTGTCGTCAACGCCGGCGCCGTCTTCGAAATGGAGGCACGCGCGACCGCCGAGGAGAGCACCTACGCCGGAGTGGTCCGGCTCGCCCGCGATGCTGCTGCGGAATCCGCCCCGGTCGTGCGGCTGGCCGATCGGATCGCAGCGTGGTTCCTCCCGGTCGCACTGATCCTCGCTGCCGTCGCGTGGGTGGCGAGTGGTACTGCGGTGCGGGCGGTCGCTGTCCTCGTGGTGGCGACCCCGTGCCCACTGCTGCTCGCAGCCCCGGTCGCGATCGTGTCCGGGCTCTCTCGGGCTTCTCGCAGGGGAGTGGTGATCCGTAGTGGGGGCGCTCTCGAAAACCTGGGCCAGGCAACCACACTCGTCATGGACAAGACCGGGACTCTGACCACCGGCCGGCCCGCGGAGTCCGACATAGTCACGGCGCCCGGTTACGACGCTCCCGAGGTTCTGCGGTTGGCCGCGTCCGCCGACCAGGTTTCCGCACACGTCCTCGCCGACGCCCTCGTCGAAGATGCGAGAATCCGGGGTCTGACGCTGTCCTATCCCACCGAGGTCGTGGAGGAACCCGGCACGGGGATCGCGGCCACCGTGGACGGTCGCCGCGTGACCGTCGGCACGCTGGTCCTGCCGGCACACGCACCGTCGTGGGCCCGCGCGGTGGTGGCTCGAAGCGTTCTCGACGGCGCGGTCGTCGTGTGGGTGACCGTCGACGGCGAACTGGCCGGCGCGATCCTGCTGACCGACCCCCTGCGCCGGGACGCGCCGCGCACGCTCAGACGCCTACGGTCGGCGGGTCTGAACAGGCTGGTGATGCTGACCGGCGACCGGCGTGCGCCCGCCGCGGAGATCGGCGCGATTCTCGGCCTCGACCACGTCTATGCGGAACAGACGCCGGCGGACAAGGTGTCCCGGGTGCGAGCCGAGTGCGAGTCGGCGGTGACGGTCATGGTGGGCGACGGCGTCAACGACGCTCCTGCCCTGGCCGCCGCAACGGTCGGGGTCGCGATGGGTGCGCGCGGGTCGACGGCAACCTCCGAGGCTGCCGACATCGTCCTGACCACGGACCGGCTCGACCGCATCGCCGACGCGATGGAAATCGCGCGCCGATCCCGCCGCATCGCTCTCCAGAGCGCCGGCATCGGGATGACGTTGTCTGTGGTGGCGATGGGATGTGCGGCAGCCGGCTGGTTGGCTCCGGCAGTGGGCGCGTTGTTGCAGGAAGCCATCGACGTCGCCGTCATCCTCAATGCGCTCCGGGCGCTGCGCGGCGAACATACCCGCGACGCGGTGCTGCCCGAGGACACCGAGAAGATGCTGCAGCGATTCTCGTGTGAGCACGAGGAGATGAGGGACCGGCTCTCGATACTGCGCGACACCGCGCAGCTCCTGGCGGCCGGAGACCGGCAACGAGCGGTGGAATCGCTGCGGGACGTCGACGACTTCCTCACCGGAACTCTGCTTCCGCACGAGCAGGCCGAGGAGACCGAACTCTATCCGGCGCTGGCCGCGCCACTCGGCAGCGGTGAGGCCACCGCGACGATGAGCCGGATGCACGCCGAGATCGAGCGGCTCGCTCGCCGACTGCACACCCATCGCCGGCAGATCGACTCGCGCGGCGCTGTCGACCCGGACCGGTGCGACGACCTCCTCGCATGTCTGTACGGCCTGCACGCGCTGCTGCGCCTGCACTTCCTTCAGGAGGAGGAGAACTACTTCACCCTCGTCGAAACGGGCGAGCATCGCGATGACCCGCCCTCGCTGTGAGGCACCGCACCGAACCGGCTCGAGGCAATCCTCGAGCCGGGCAGTGCGTTGTTCCACTCAGCGCGTCGGCGCTCTCGGACGGGCCCCGGGAGCGCTCGACGGCATCACTTCGTGGTCTTGATGTCGATCTTCTTGGCGGATTCGGTTCCCTCGGCAAGCCCGATCGAGACGGTGAGAATTCCCTTGTCGTAGGACGCCTCGACGTCCTCGTCGTCGGCGGTGGGCGGCAGGGTCACCGAGCGATGGAACGAACCGTAGGAGAACTCGGACCGGCCCTTCTCGGTCTTCTCCTCGGTGCGTTCCGCGTGGATGTCGAGGCGGCCGCGGTCGACCGTGACGGTGATGTCCTTGTCCGGGTCCACTCCGGGAATCTCGGCTCGGACGATGTAGCGACCGTTGTCGATGTGGTCTTCGACGCGAATGAGGTTGTTGCCGAAGACGGTACCGAAGGAAGGCCATCGGAGCGTGTCGAAGATTTCGGACAGCTCCGGGAAGACCGAACGGGGCTGGCGAGCGGGCACAGACATCGTGTTCCCCCTTCCGTGTGTGTAACTGTCGCACCGTCAATTTTCCCCTCTTGCGGTGCCGGTCGGCACCGATGAGCCGAGGAAGGGACGAAGGGCCCCTATCGCCGAGGGCATGTGACCTGGCTCAATGGAAGGTGAACTGTCGACGGCCGACGCGGCCGACGAAGGAGCAGGCGCATGGACGGCGCACGCATCCCGCGGGTGGACGAACGCATCCTGGACCGCCGGGGTCTCGATCTGCTGATCGACGTACTGCGAGAGCGGGGATATCGGGTCGTCGGCCCCACCGTGAGTGACACCGCGATCGTCCTCGGTGAGCTGAAATCGGGGGCCGACCTGCCGGCCGGATGGGGCGTCGAGACCGCTCCCGGCCGCTACCGGCTGCATCGACGCGACGACGCCGCCGTGTTCGCGCATTCGTCGGGTCCCCAATCCTGGAAGCAGTACCTGCATCCACCGCGACGGCAACTGTGGTCCACCACCCGTGACGGTCCGTGGGAACCGCCCGTCGTCGACGAGACGCCCTGTGCGTTCGTCGGTGTGCGCGGTTGCGATCTCGCGGCGATCGCGGTGCTGCGCCGTGTCCTGTGTCCGGACCCGGACGCCGATACACCGACCGCGCGCCGTTTCCGCAGCCTGTTCGTCGTCGCCGCGCACTGCACCGAACCCGGCGGTGTGTGCTTCTGCGCCTCCATGGGCACCGGGCCGGCGGCCGGGGCGGGATACGACCTGGCGCTGACCGAACTCCTCGACAACCACGGCCACCGATTCCTCGTCGACGTCGGAACCGAATCCGGTGCGGCAGTCCTCGGCGACGTCGAGTCCCGTGTCGCGGAAGCAGACGACGTCGAGGGTGCACGCCGCGCGGTCGCCGATGCGGCCCGGCACATGGGCCGCCACATGCCCGACACGGATCTGCGCGAGCTCCTCCGGCGTGCCCGGGACGCCGACGTCTGGGAAGACGTCGCCGACCGATGCTTGACCTGCGGGAACTGCACGATGGTATGCCCCACCTGCTTCTGCACCACCACCGAGGACACGACCGACCTGACCGGTGAGCACGCGCAGCGCTGGCAGCACTGGTCGTCCTGCTTCGAACTCGACTTCAGCCACCTGCACGGCGGCGATGTCCGCACTTCCGGCGAGAGCCGGTACCGCCAGTGGATGTCGCACAAACTCGGCACGTGGTTCGACCAGTTCGGCAGTTCCGGATGTGTGGGATGCGGACGCTGCATCGACTGGTGCCCGGTCGGCATCGACATCACCGAGGAAGCGGCACGACTGTCACAGCTGCTCCCGGCGTGGGGAGAGGACGACCGGTGAACGCTCCCGAGCCCGTTCTCCCGGCCGCGCTCGCCGGGCTCTCCGAGGAACACCGCACCCGGCTCGCGGACTTCGCAGTCGCCGTCGGGTTCGCCCCCGGCGAGCTCGTCTTCCGGGAGGACGAACCCGCCACCCGGTGCTGGCTGCTGCACACCGGCAGCGTCGTGCTGAGCACGGTGGTACCGGGGCGAGGCACCGTGGTCCTCGAAACCGTGCACGGCGGCGACATCCTCGGCTGTTCCTGGCTCGCTGCCCGTCCCCGCTGGCAGTTCACCGCGCACGCCGCGGCCGTCACCGAGGCCACCGAGCTGGACGTCGTCGCCCTGCAGGCGACGGCCGCCGACGATCCGGCGTTCACCTACGCGGTGACGCGCGCCCTGTCGGAGATGATCGTCGCCCGCCTGCATTCGACGCGGGCCCGGTTGCTCGACCTCTACGCCGGCCGTTCCTCGGAGTGACACCGTGACTCCGGATTCCGCGATTCCCCTCGGCTACCGGGTTGTCGCACGCGCGCGGGAAACACACGACACCGTCACGCTGACGCTGCAGCCCCTCATGGAACCCGCCGAAAGACGTTTTGCACCAGGACAGTTCATGATGCTGTACGCCCACGGCGTCGGGGAGGTGGCGGTGTCGGTCAGCGGTGACCCGACGCCCGACAGTGACACGCTCGTCCACACCATCCGCAGCGTGGGGGCCGTGAGCCGGGCGCTGCACGACGCACCGGTCGGCACGGTGATCGGTGTCCGGGGCCCGTTCGGGAACGGATGGCGGATGCACACCCGCCCCGGCGGTGATCTGGTCGTCGTCGCCGGAGGGGTAGGGCTGGCGCCCCTGCGGCCCGCCGTGCTCGCCGCGCTCGCCGCACGCGACCGGTTCCGGCGGCTCACCCTCGTCGTCGGGGCGCGGACCCCGGCGAACATCCTGTTCCCATCCGACCTGTCCGCCTGGGCGACCCGGGACGACCTCACCGTCGAGCTGACGATCGACCAACCGGTGTCCGGGTGGACGGGTGCGGTCGGATTCGTCACCGAAGCCCTACAGAGAATCGACGTCGACCCCGCCCGCACCACCGCACTGCTGTGCGGGCCCGAACCGATGATGCGGTTCTGCGCCCGCGCCCTGATGTCGCGGGGAGTTCCCGCCGAGGCCATCCAGTTGTCCCTCGAACGGAACATGCAGTGTGGCACCGGGCAGTGCGGCCACTGCCAACTCGGGGAGCTCCTGCTCTGCCGGGACGGGCCCGTCGTCGACTACACCGTCGCCGAACCGCTTCTGCGCGTACCGGAGCTGTAGATGAGTACACCCTCGAAACCGACACCGACCCTCGCGGTGTGGAAGTTCGCCTCCTGCGACGGCTGCCAGCTCACCCTTCTCGACTGCGAGGACGAGCTGCTGCCGCTGGCCGAGGAGGTGTCGATCGCCCATTTCCTCGAGCTGTCCGACGCCGTCGCGGGTGGACCGTACGACCTGTCGCTGGTCGAAGGATCGATCACCACCGCGGCCGACCGCGACCGCATCCGCAGGATCAGGGAACAATCCCGGTCCCTGGTCACCATCGGGGCCTGCGCCACCGCGGGCGGGATCCAGGCGCTGCGCAACTTCGCCGACATCGACGAGTTCCTGTCGGTCGTCTACGCCGACCCCCACTACATCGACACGCTCGCCACCTCGACCCCCGTCTCGGCGCACGTGCCGGTCGACTTCGAACTGCGCGGATGTCCCATCGATCGCCGCCAGCTCCTCGAGGTGATCACCGCCTACCTGTCCGGACGGAAGCCGAACATCCCGAACACCACCGTGTGCACGGAGTGCAAACGACGCGGTCTGACCTGCGTGATGGTCGCCGAGGGCACACCCTGCCTCGGACCGGTGACGCACTCCGGCTGCGGCGCACTGTGTCCGGCCGTCTCCCGGGGATGCTACGGCTGTTTCGGTCCGGCGCCCGATCCCAACCTCGCGTCCATGACGGGGTGGCTGCGGACCTGCGGCATGAGCGAGGCGGACATCTCCCGGATCTTCGCGACGTTCAACGTCGCGGCGTTCGACACCGGCACGGCGGGAGCACGCGATGACCGACTCCCGTAGGGAAATGACCGTCCGGGCGCTCGCCCGCGTCGAAGGCGAAGGCCGGCTCGACGTCACCGTCCGCGACGGCCGCGCCGAGCGGGTGGATCTCGCGATCTACGAGCCGCCGAGATTCTTCGAATCGTTCCTGCGTGGCCGGCACTTCCTGGAGCCGCCCGACATCACCTCCCGGATCTGCGGGATCTGCCCCGTCGCGTATCAGGTGAGCGCCTGCAACGCGCTGGAGGACGCGTGCGGAGTGATCGTCGACGACGACATCACCGACCTTCGCCGGCTCCTGTACTGCGGGGAGTGGATCGCGAGCCACGTGCTGCACATCTACTTCCTTCACGCCCCAGACTTCCTCGGCGTCCCGGATTCGATCGAACTCGCGCGCAGGGATCGTGCCGCGGTCGAACGGGGACTGGCCTTGAAGAAGGCGGGAAACGCCGTCCTCGACGTCGTCGGTGGGCGCCCGATTCACCCCGTCAACGTGCGGGTCGGCGGATTCCACCACGCCCCGACCCGGGCCGAACTCGCCCCGCTCGCAACGCAACTCGACGCCGCCCTCGACGACGCGGTGGCAACGGTCGACTGGGTGTCCTCCTTCGACTGTCCCGACATCGACGTCGACCACGAGTTCCTCGCGTTGCAGCACCCGTCGCGCTACGCCATCGAGGACGGCGACGTCGTCTCCACTTCCGGGTTGCATTGCACAGCAAGCGAATTCCCGAAGCACGTGACCGAACACCAGGTGCCGCACTCGACCGCACTGCACGCTACGCTCGACGGGCGCCGCTACCTCACCGGCCCGCTGGCCCGGTATTCGCTCAACTCCGGGCAACTGACCGGGCAGGCCGCGGCGTCCGCGGCCGCGGCGGGACTCGGCCCCCGATGCCGCAATCCCTACCGCAGCATCGTCGTCCGCGCCGTCGAGGTCGTGTACGCGCTGGAGGAGGCGCTGCGGATCATCGACCGCTACCGACGGCCCGCTCCACCCGCCACCGCTGTCTCGCCGGTGCGTCGCGTCGGGCACGGTGTCAGCGAAGCGCCCCGTGGCCTGCTCTATCACCGCTACGAACTGGACTCCGCCGGCCTCGTCACCGCGGCCGCGATCGTCCCGCCGACCTCCCAGAATCAGGCGGCGATCGAGCACGATCTGCGCCGCGCCGTCGAGGCGAATCTCGCCGCCTCGGACGAGGATCTGACGATGATGTGCGAGCACATCATCCGCAACTACGATCCGTGCATCTCGTGCGCCACGCACTTCCTGACCCTCACGGTGCAGCGCCGATGATGTGCCGATGAGAACCGTGGTGCTCGGGTTGGGAAACGACTACCGCAGGGACGACGGGGTCGGACCCGCGGTCGCGCGCGACGTCGCCGCCCGGGTGGCACCGGACGTCGGGGTGTACGCGGTGGACGGCGAACCGACGCGGATGCTCGACGCGTGGGACGGCGCGGATCTGGCGATTCTGATCGATTCCGCGGTAGGAGATTCCGCTCGTTCGGGAACGGTGACTCCGGGAACCGTGCACCGTTTCGACTCGCAGGACCTGACGCTGTCGCCGGGGGCGGCGACCAGTACCCACGGCTTCGGGTTGATCACCGCCCTCGAGCTGGGGCGTCTGCTCGATCGCATGCCCCGCCGATGGGTGCTGTACACCGTCGACGCCGCCGACGTCGGCTTCGGCTGCGGCCTGTCCCGCACCGCCGCCCGAGCAGCCGACCGGGTGGTCGCGGCGGTGCTGGAGGAAATTACCCGCGTCTAGCGCACCACCAGCATCGGGCAGGTCACGTGGTGCAGCAGCGCGCGGCTCGTCGAGCCCAGCAGCAGGCCCGTGAACCCGCCCCGTCCGCGACTTCCGACCACCAACAGCTGGGCGTGCTCGGACTCGTCACGCAGGGTCCGGACGGGCCGATCCAGGACCACCACCGTCCGGACCGGGACGTCGGGGAACTCCCCGGAGTATCCGGCCAGGCTCTCGGACAGCGTCGCCCGCTCGCGTTCCTCCACCTGGGCCCAGTCGAAGTCGCTGGGGAACGGGGCGTGCACATCGACGTCGGACCACGCGTGGACCGCGACGAGCTCGGCACCGCGCATGGCCGCCTCCTCGAACGCCATCGCGATCGCGGGCTCGCTGTGCTTCGACCCGTCGGCCCCGACGACGACCGGACCGGAAATATCGTTGACGTCGACATGCGGGAGACCCCGTACGACGGCCACCGGTGAACGGGCGTGGGTGACCACCGCGGAGCTGACCGAGCCGAGAATCGCACGTTCGATCAGGCCGCGCCGATTCGCACCGAGGACCACCATCCGGGCGGACTTGGATCGCTCGATCAGCTCGCGGGCCGGTGCATCCTGTGACACGGCCTTCTCGACCTCGACGGTGTGTCCCGCCGTCACCTGCGCGACCAGGCTCTCGGCCTCGGCGAGCCGCCGCTCCGCCTCGAGCTGCTCCTCCTCGTAGAAGGTGTCCGGCATTCCGATGGGGACGACGTAGCCGCCGGACACGATCGCCGTGGTGACAAGGGTGAGGGGAGCCCCCCGTCGTGCTGCTTCCTTCGCGGCCCACGCGACCGCTTGCAGAGACGAGGGTGAGCCGTCCACTCCGACGACTATCGGTTGAGGTGCGGTCACGTTGGCCTCCTGGGGTCGGCCGGCTGGAATCCGTCACTGCCTATCGTCGTTGCGGCAGCGCGCTCTGCCGTAGGGGAGAAGGTCCTCACCTTCGGGCGCCGGCATGCAGCACGCCCGCGTCGGAGCCGAGTTCGTTCGCCGGAACCTTTTGCTGGTCTCGCTCCTCCAAGTAGGTGGCGGGCAACAGGGTTCCGCCGTAACGAGAAGGATAGGACAAACCTCATGGGCACGAAGCTGATTCGCGGCGCGATTCTGGCGACGGCAACGGCCGGCGTGGCCCTGGCGGCGGCCGGTGTGGCTCAGGCGGGCGGTGCCCCCGACGGCTGGGTCCCGGGACCGTCCGTCGAACCGGGCTACATCGCGCCGATCGTCGACCCCGCCTGCATTCCGGTGCAGCCCGGTGTCAGCATTCCCCACCCCGCGGATGTGCCTTGCTTCACGCCCGAGGGATTCAGCGGCGTCATGCCGTCCCGGTAGCGATGCGTCGGCCCGATCCACAAGCCTGGGATCGGCGTTTGGGAACACGGTGCCTGGGCGCGATCCGTGCGTCCGGGTGCCGTCCGGTTGCGCCGGCGCAACCGGACGGTTGGGGTCGCTGCACGCCGCGTGGTCGGGAAGACTTGCCACTTCGTTATCGGACGGCATGGTTATCGGACGGCATGGGCCCGCCGGGAAACCCTGTGGATGGTCGATCGTCCGGCCTCGGTGCTGTGTTGCATCGGCAGACCGTGTACCGGCTGTCCTGTCGCAGCAGGCAACGTGCGGACCTGTGTCGACGTGGCTTGCACGATCGTGCGGGACGTGAGCGCGGACTCGACCAATGCGCGGGCACGCACGAGCAAGCGGCATGCGCCCCGACCGGGGCGCCTATCAACAGAGCGAACCCACCGGGGGAACGAATGTCGAGTCGGACGACGCTCTTCGGTTCGGAAAGTCCGTTTTCTCGACGCGGTTTCGGCGCCGTGGGGCCAGTGGTACTCGCATCCGGCCAAGCCGCGTGTCGGCAGGCGAGGCGCACAGCGGGGCCGCGGCGGGGGGCTCGGCTTCGGCAGCGCAGCATTCGGGCGACAACCATGTTGCGGCAAGCGGATACGACAGCTTTCCGCTCGTTACGTCGCCACGGTCGGCATTGCTGATGTCGATTTCCGGTCTCGCCGCGCGCCCAAATCTACGCAAATTGCCCCACCCCTTGTTTTCGACGTCGACATCGAGTTAGAGTCCTCCTTGTGGCGCCGATCACGATGATGCGGCTGCTGTGACTTGAAGGATGACTCCGATGAACGATGCATCTTCCGATCTGTCCGTCGAACTCGTGCAACATGTGGCGACCGTTCGCATCCACCGAGCCCCGAACAACTTCTTCGACACCGATCTGATCGGCGCGTTGGCGGACACGTTCGAGGAACTGTCGCAGGACGCGCAATGCCGGGCGATCGTATTGTGCAGTGAGGGAAAGCATTTCTGCGCCGGCGCGAACTTCCAGGGCGGAAACCGCAAACCTCGATACGACGCCGACCGCGTGCATACCTATGACCAGGCGCAACGCCTGTTCGAGCAGCCGCTGCCGGTTGTGGCTGCCATCCAGGGCGCCGCCATCGGCGGCGGACTCGGGTTGGCTCTTGCCGCCGACTTTCGGATCGGCTCGAGTCGCGCACGTTTCTCCGCCAACTTCGCCGCCATCGGGTTCCATCACGGCTTCGGGCTCACCGAGACGCTCCCCGCGGTGACCGGGCAGCAACGTGCCCTCGAGATGCTGATGACCGGCCGGAACGTCGGCGCCGAGGAGGCGATGAACATCGGACTTCTCGATCGACTTGTGCCTGAATCGGAAATCGGCAGCGCTGCAATCGAATTCGCCACGGAGATCGCTTCCGCTGCACCACTGGCCGTCCGGGCGATCCGCGCCACGATGCGCGGCGACCTCGCGGACCGCGTCAAAGCTGCGATGGCCCGCGAGAAGGTCGAGCAACAGATCCTTTCCGAAACCCAGGACTGGACCGAAGGTGTCAAGGCGGCGGCGGAACGGCGTCGTCCGAACTTCGTCGGCTGCTGACCGTATTCCCGTCGACTCACGTAGGAGCTGCAATGACCCACACCCTTCCCCATGCCGACCTCGATCCGCAGCGCGCAGACGATCGTGATTCCGTGCCGATGTTGCTGCGCCCGAGAGGGATAGCAATTGTGGGTGCCTCGCGACGCGAGGGGAGTGTGGCGTTCCGAACGTTGAGGAACCTGGTGGATTCGACGTTCGAGGGCGCGTTGTATCCCGTCAACCCCAAAGAGGAGGAGTTGCTGGGGCTGCGCTGCTACGGCTCGGTTCGGGAGATCGCCGACCCGGTCGATGTCGCTCTGATCATGGTGCGTGCTGCGCAGGTCGAATCCGTGATCGAGGATTGCGGCAGCATCGGAGTCAGGGTAGTTGTGGTGTTCTCCTCCGGATTCGCCGAGTTGGGGGAACAGGGACGACAAATGCAGGACCGTATCGGCGCCACTGCCCGCCGACTCGGCATCCGCGTGCTGGGTCCGAACTGCCAGGGTTATGCCTTCACCCCGACGGATCTGACGGCGACTTTCTCGACCCCGGCCTCAGATCTCGGAGTCCCGTCGGGTATCGCCTACGTCGGTCAGAGTGGCGCCCTGGGTGGTGCCTTGGTCTACGAGTGCCGCGGGCGGGGGATCGGGCTGTCTGCATGGGTATCGACCGGTAACCAGTCCGACCTCTCGGTCACCGATGTCGCCTTGACCTTGCTTGCCGAACCCGAAATTTCCGTGCTCGGCATCTATCTCGAGGAAATGCCCGACGGGCACGCCTGGGAAGCGGTCCTCGATGCTGCATCTGCATACGGCAAGCGAGTTGTTGTGCTGCGCTCCGGTCGCACCGACGCCGGAAAACAGGCAGCAGCGTCCCATACCGGGGCGATGATCGGATCCGACGCCGCATTCGTCCTGCTCTCCCGCAATCGCGGTGCCATCATGGTCGACGACCTCGACGAGATGGTCGACGTGTTCGCCGCCCTTCTCGATTCCCGGGCTACCCGTGGCGAGCGTGTCGGCATCGTCACGACCTCCGGTGGTGCCGGCAGCATCCTGGTCGATCACCTCCACGAACAGGGGCTTCACACGGCGGAACTCCGTCCCGAGACCACGGCAGCGTTGGGCGAGATCGTTCCGGAATTCGGTTCGGTGGCCAATCCCGTGGACGTCACCGCACAACTGTTCACCGCCGACAATCCCGCGTTCGTCTCCGTCTGCCGCATGGTTGCCGACGACCCCGGAGTCGATCATCTCGTGGTTCTGCTGACGGGGCTGAACAAGATCCGCGCAACCCGAGTGGCACGCGAGCTGGCAACAGTCGCCGACACCACCGACACGACGATCAGCTTCGTGTACATGGCCGCACCGGACGGCCGTGCCGACGTCGACGACATCCTTCACCGCAGCGGCGTAGGGGTCTTCAACTCGATGCGCGACATGGCCGTCGCTCACGGCAAGGTGCGCCGCAGCGCGACGCCCGCCCCCGCCGCCCACGAAGCGCGCCCGCGCGTCGAGGCAGCGGTCCGATCGATGGCCGGAGTGACCGGTTCCGTCACCGAATGGGCCGGCCGTCGATTTCTCGCGGCTGCAGGCATCGAAGTCCCGGACGCGGTTCTGATCGACGAGAATTCCGTGGCAACCACCACGACCGTGTCGGACTCGCTCGGTTGGGGCCCGTTCGCCCTGAAGATCCAGTCTCCCGATGTCGTCCACAAGACCGAGATCGGAGGCGTCCGGATCGGTGTGCACCTGGCCGATGTGCCCGCGACGGTCGAACAGATCCGCAGCACGGTCACCGCGGCCGAGCCCACCGCCGAGATCGACGGGGTCATGATTCAACAGATGGCCGAGCCCGGCCTCGAACTGATCATCGGGATCGACGGTCCCCGCGACGGATACCCCCCGGTGCTCACCGTCGGATTCGGCGGATCCCGAGCCGAGATCTATGCCGACATCGCATCGGACCTGTGCCCTGTCACCCCTGCAGGAGCCCTGCAGTTGTTGCGGAGCCTGACCGCTTGGCCGCTGCTCGAAGGCTACCGTGGAAGCGCCCCAGCGGACATCGACGCCGTCGTCGATGCCCTCGTCACGTTGTCCCATGTAGCAATCGCCCTCGACGAACGACTGGTCGATCTCGAGATCAACCCCTTCATCGTTCGTGAACATGGCGCTGCCGCAGTCGATCTCGTTCTACGCCTGCGGTGAGCCATCCGCCCTCAAGTTCCCTGTGAAGGACTTTTCATGAGATTTCCTCCCACCACCCTCACCGGTGACGAACTCACGTTGCGCTACCAAGTGCGCGAGTTCCTTGCCGAGAATCTTCCGCCCGGCACCCCCGCCCTCGGAATGGGGACTGTCGACCACGAGTTCAGCCGGGCCTTGGCCGCTCGCGGCTGGGTCGGTATGTCCATCCCCGTCGAGTACGGCGGTTCGGGTCGCACTGCTGTCGACCGCTTCGTCGTCAGCGAGGAGTTGCTGGCGGCCGGCGCCCCGATCTCCGCTCATTGGACCGCCGATCGGCAGACGGCACCCACCCTGCTCAAGTTCGGCTCGGAGGAGTTGCGTCGTGAGTTCCTGCCCGCAATCGCCAAAGCCGAATGCGGATTCGCCATCGGAATGAGCGAACCCGGTGCAGGCTCCGATCTCGCCTCGGTTCGCACCACGGCCGTCAAGGTCGACGGCGGATGGACCGTCAACGGCACCAAAGTATGGACCTCCGGCGCGCACTGGGCCGACTACTCCATCGTGTTGTGCCGTACCAGTCCTCCAGAAACAACCCGCCACCAGGGACTGAGCCAGCTGATCGTCAACCTGCGAGCCGACGGGGTCACCGTCAATCCGATCATCACCCTCGACGGCCGCCACCACTTCAACGAGGTCATCCTCGACGACGTGTTCGTCCCGGACCGGCACGTCGTCGGCACCATCGGAGAAGGATGGAAACAGGTCAGTAACGAACTGGCCTACGAGCGCTCCGGGCCGGATCGATGGATGACCCCGTTCGTCCTGCTCCGCGAATTCGTCGATCGCCTCGACGCCGACTCACCGGCCGACATACTCGCAGCAGTCGGCGATCTGACCGCTCGCTACCGCACTTTGCGGAACATGTCCTTGTCGGTAGCCCGGATGATCGACCAGGGGAAAGCGCCGGCCGCGGAAGCCGCGCTGGTCAAGGACCTGGCCACGACGTTCGAGCAGGACGTCATCGACCGCATCCGCGAACTGTCCGATCTCGAGCTCGATCCCGACTCCGAGGACACCTTCGAAGAACTACTCGCCCGCGCCGTCCAGCGCTCACCCATTCTCACCATCCGCGGAGGAACCAGCGAAATCCTTCGCTCGGTCGCTGCGAAGGAGCTCATGCGATGACGACCACCGTCGACCCGATGCTGACCGACACGGTGGTTCGCGCCACCGCCGCCGAATGCGACACCGAGACCGTGCGAGCGTGGGAACGCACCGGCACCGAACTTCCCACGATCTGGAAGACCTTCCTCGAGTTGGGTCTGCTCGGTCTGGCCGTACCCGAAGACCAAGGCGGCTCCGGCGGAGACCTCGCCGACGCACTGGAAGTACTCCGGCTGTGCGCAGCCGGATCGGTGCCCGTGCCCTACGCCGAACATGTCGTTCTCGCTGGGCAATGGCTCGGTGCCGCAGGGAGATACAGCGACGTGCAGCACGAACACGTCGTCACCGTCGTCCCGGATCCACACACGATGACCCTCACCGATACCCCGACCGGCACCGTTCTCGAAGGCACCGTGCGACGGGTACCGTGGGCGCGCGACGCCGACCAGGTGTTGATTCCGTGCCGCCGCGACGACGAGCACGTCCTGGTGCTGGTCGACAGCGCGGCACTCGACATCACCGGGCGCCGCAACCTCGCTGCCGAACCACGCGATACCGTCACGGCGTCGGCGCTGGCGGTCACCGATTCGATGGTCGTCGGTCCTGTCGATCCGGTCGCCTGGACCCTTGCCGGTGCCCTGGTTCGCTCGGTCGCGCTGGCCGGTGCCACACAACGCGCCCTGGACCTGAGCATCGACTACGTGAAGGTCCGCGAGCAATTCGGCCGTCCGCTCGGCAAGTTCCAGGCCGTCGGCCACATGCTCGCTCGCACCGCCGAGGACACGGCCGCTGCCCGTCTGGCCACCGAATCGGCGATCAACAGCGTGGCTGGGCTCCTCGCCGAGCACTCCTGGGAGCAGGCGCTTCGCGCCGCTGAAACGGACACCGCCACCGCGAAGATCCTCACCTCCCAGGCGGCGACCTCCGTCGCCCGGATGGCACACCAGATGCACGGGGCGATGGGCACCACCGTCGAATACGACCTGCAACTGTCGACCCGCCGAATGTGGTCATGGCGGGAGGAATTCGGCAGCCACACCTTCTGGTCCCGACGCCTCGGCCGCATCGCAGCCACGGCCGGTGCCGCTCGACTGTGGGACTTGATCTCCCGCTGACATCACCTGCTGCGCCGCCTCCTCGAAGGACGTTCCATGGCCCGCATCTCGGCACCTCGGATACTCCACGTACCGCTCGGCGCCCACGGAATCAACCTCGAATACCCTGTCATCCGACATATCAACAATCTCGAATCGGTTCCGGCCTACGAAGGCGCTTCCGAAGTGCACCAACTGGTTCTCGGTCGGGCACTGACCGGAGAATCTGCATCCGCTGAGCACTCGGCCAGGCGGAGGCTCAATCGGAACCGGTCGCAGCGGAGAGGTGACTGAAGTGGCAACAGAAGGACCGGGAACGTCGGCCGCGCGCCGCGAACAGTACGGCAAGGGTGAAAACGCCAAGGGAAAGCGCACGCGTGCCCTGTTGATGAAACATGCCCGCACCGTGTTCGAACGGGACGGATACATCGACGCCAGAGTCGCCGACATTGCAAAGGAGGCCGGCGTCTCCCACGGCACCTTCTATACCTACTTCGAATCGAAGCAGGAAATCCTGCGGGCAATCATCGCGGAGATCTCCGACGAGTACGCCGCCGCGACCAGATCGGACGCGGACACTCTCACCGAGGAGACCGATCCGGTACGTCGCGAATGGCTCCGAATCGATACAGCCAACCGCCGGTTTCTCGAGGTGTACCGCCGCAATCGCGGGATGATGAAGATCTACGAACTCGTCTCCGCCATGGATCCGTACCTGGAAGAGCAGCGTCTGATCGGCCGGCGCCGCAGCACCGCCCGCATCGAACGCAGCATTTCGAGACTGCAGCAGTTGGGCATGGTGGATCCGACACTCGATGCACACACGGCCGCTGCAGCCCTGTCTGCGATGGTAGGAAACTTCGCGTATTTCTGGCTGGCGCTCGGCGAGGAATTCGATGAGCAAGTCGCCTACAACACTTTGACCCAACTATGGGCAAACTCCCTCGGTGTGCGAAAGGTTCTCGCCGAACACGAATAAGTCGGCGCGCGAATCTGCCAAATTCTGCGGGACAGCCCATCGGAAATTCCTTCGGGACCACCCGGAAAGGATCAACGATGAAAGTCTCATTGTCGAAGCTGAACCTCACCTACGGAGACTTCACCGCCGTCAAGAGCTTGGATCTCACCATCGATGATGGTGAGTCCGTGGTACTGCTGGGACAATCCGGCTGCGGAAAGACCAGCACCATGCGGTGCATCGCCGGTTTGGAACAACCCACCGGAGGGTCCATCGCCATCGGCGAGACCACGGTGTTCGATTACAACTCGAACACCAACGTGCCGTCGTTCAAACGAAACGTCGGCATGGTGTTCCAGTCGTACGCGGTCTGGCCGCACAAAACAGTGCTGGAGAACGTCAGCTTCCCGTTGCAGCTGAAGAAGGTCCCGAAGAAGGACATCCGGCGCCGCGCTCTGGCCACTTTGGAGATGGTGGGCCTGGCCCATCTCGCCGACCGCGGCGCCAGCCAGCTCAGCGGTGGGCAGATGCAGCGAGTCGCGCTGGCACGGTCGATGGCAATGGAACCGAGTGTGCTCCTGCTCGACGAACCACTGTCGAACCTGGACGCACGACTGCGCGACGACCTGCGCGTCGAACTTCGCCGGATCCAACTCGAGCGGGGGCTGACCAGTATGTACGTCACCCACGACCAGCAGGAAGCGCTCGCTCTGGCCGATCGGATCGCGATCATGCAGTCCGGATACATCACGCAGCTCGCCGCCCCTGCCGAGCTGTACCGCCGACCCAACAGCGCCTCGATCGCACGTTTCCTCGGCGTCGCCAATGTCTTCTCGGTCGGAGCGATACACGGCAACGGGCACTACGAGCTCTCCGGGTACCCCATGAGTGTCGTTGCCGAGGACCAGCGCGTTCACGGCGAGGCGAGTGTTTGCTTCCGGCCCGAGGACGTCCTGGTCGAGTCCGCCCCGGCTCTCCCGGAGGCCGGCGCACCCAACAGTTGGAGCGGCACGGTGACCGTCGCGGTCTTCCAGGGAGCGACCGTCCGGTACCAGATCGAACTCGATGGTGGAGCGCGGATCGAAGCCACCTGCACCGAAACGCCCGGCTCCGCAAGAGCCGCAGGCGAGCCCGTGACCGTGCGGGTGCGTCCCGAACGCGTACTCGTCCTGCCCGACGACACCGTCCCCACCGAGACTCTCGAGGTTGCAGCATGAGTATCGACACCGTGGCACCGCCGGCACCACCGTCACCATCGAGTAGCTCCTCGACGACGCCGATGCCGAACAAGCGCGCACGCACACGAAGCAGCTGGCGCCCGAGCCTGCCGCTGCTCCTCGTTCTCGGCTTCCTGATCCTGATACCGGCAGGCTTCGTGCTTCTCGGCGCATTCAGCGTCAACATTCCTCGCCCAGGTAGCATCTCGCTCGATTTCACCCTCGGCAACTTCGCTGTCCTCGCCGACCCGGCGATCCGCGGAGCCGCGTCGAATTCACTGCTCATCGCGGTCTTGTCAGCGGTACTCGCCGTCCTCATCGGTGGAAGTGTGGCGTTCCTGACGGCCCGCACCGACATTCCGATGCGGCCGCTGGTCTACCTCATCGGTCTGACCCCGATGTTCCTACCGTCCTACGTCGGAGCACTGGCCTGGTCGATTCTCGGCAGTCCCGGAGCCGGGTTGCTCAACATCGCCTCGCGAGACATCGGCCTCGGCATCGAAATGAACGTCTACAGTATTCCCGGCATCGTGCTGATCATGGCGATGTTCTACGCGCCGTACGCCTTTCTGCTGATCCATGCGTCGATGTCGATGATGAATCCCGATTTCGAGGACGCCGCCGTCGTCCATGGCAGCTCGACATGGCGGATGATCCGCCAGGTGACCATACCGCTGGCCCTGCCGGCAATCCTGGGCTCGACGTTGCTCATCTTCGTCCTCGTCTTCGAGAACTTCCCGGTCGCTCAGGTACTGGCCAGCCCCGGCGGAATCGACACCGTCCCCACGTTCATCTACCGCATGATGAACAGCTACCCGTCCCGGGGCAACGAAGCGGCCGCCCTGGCCGTGCTCATGGTCGCGGTGGTGCTCTTCGCGACGTGGCTCCAGCGTCGAGCCCTGTCGAAGCGCTCCTACACCACGGTGTCCGGTAAAGGCGTCAAGGCCCGTCGGATTCGTCTCGGTGCCATGCGGTGGCCGGCCTTCGTCCTCGCCCTCGGATACCTGATGCTCGCCGTGATCCTGCCCCTGATCGCACTCGCGGTGATCGCGGTGCGCCGCGCCCAGTACACCGGATCGCTTTCCGAACTGTTCGCCCCCGGCGCGCTCGGTCTCGAATCGTTCCACGCGGTGCTCGGTTCCGCCTCGTTCTGGAAGATCGCCGGCAACAGCATCGTCGTCGCACTCGCCGCCGCCGCGGTCGGGACGGTGATCGCGTTCCTGGTCGGCTACGTCGTCTACCGCACCTCTGCTCGCGGCCGGGGCCTGATCGAGTCGGTCGCCATGCTGCCTCTGGCGGTGCCGGCCATCGTGTTGGGTATGGGTCTTCTGTGGACGTGGCTGATGATGCCGGTCAAGCTCTACGGCACTCTGTGGGTATTGGTCATCGCCTTCATCGCCGTGCAGATGCCGCAAGGCGTGCGAAGCATCGCGGCCGCGATCCAGTCCACGGATCGCGATCTCGAAGACGCCGCAGTGCTGCTCGGGGCGCGCCGCCACCGTGCCATCTCCTTCGTCACCGTTCCGTTGATGCGCGTCGCGATCTCGTCCAGTTTCCTGATGCTGCTGATGTTGAGCATGCGCGAGCTGACCGTTCCGCTGTTCCTCTACACCAACGACACCAAGATCTTGTCGATTGCCATCTTCGACCAGTTCGAAAACGGTGGCGCACTTCAGCAGGCAGCAGCGTTGAGCCTGGTCTACTGCGTGATCGTGTTCATCTTGTCCTACCTGCCACGCCGGTTCGGCAAGAGCATCGCCGAGTGAGCCGATACGGCTCCGACACCATCGAGGTTCACACATGAAGCGCATCGCTCTGGCAGCGTTGGCCACCGCTACGGCCTTGACATTGACCGCCTGCGGTACAGCCCCGCAGTCCACCGTCGAGGAATTGCTTCCGCTGCCGTCGATCAGCACCGACAACGGTCTGGTGATCGACGGGGAAGAAATCGCCGACGCCGAACTCTACGCCGCCGCCCGCGAACACTCCGTCAGCCTGGCCAGCGGAATGAGTTACGAAGCCGAACAACTGACCGTCGAGCGGTTCACCCAGGAGACAGGTATCGAGGTCGAATTCACCCGGATGCCCTCGAACAAACTCCTCGAACGGGTGCTCAGCGAGGCAGGAGCAGGCCGTCTCTCGGTCGACGTCATCCGCACCACAGACATGAAGGCGGCCACCACGCTCGCCGACAACGACGTCCTCGTTGCGTACACCACCCCGAATCAGGAGCAGCTGAACGCCGACGGCGTCGTGTTCGACGAGGGGAAGTTCGTCTCGAGCTTCTATTCGCTGTACTCGTTCGCGTTCAACAACCGCGTGCTTACCGGTGACCAGGTACCCGCGAACTGGGAAGACCTGCTCGACGAATCCCTACGCGAACGCATCGGTCTCGTCCAGGTCGGCGCCGGCAGCTACAACCTGGCGCTGATGGACTTTCTGATCCGCACCTTCGGCGAAGACTATCTCGCGCAGATGGGAGAGCTGTCTCCCCGCGTCTACGACAGCGCCTCGGTGCAGATCGAAGCGCTCACACGCGGCGAGATCGCGGTGGCGACACTCGGGCTGAACAACGGAGTCGCGCTGGCCCGCTCGGGAGCACCGGTGACGATGGTCCTCCCCGCCGCAGGAGCCTCGGGAGCCTACACCCCCCTCGGGCTGACCACTCGTGGGCAGGACAACCCCGCCGCACAAGTCTTCATGAACTGGCAGATGTCGAAATCCGGCCAACGTTTCGCTGCCGCTCAGGGATTCGTCCCCTCCCGTTCGGATCTGGGAGAACTCGCCAGCAACGGCTACGTGCTCCCCGGACCCGACGATCCGACTTTCCAGGTGTTCACTCCAGAAGATCAAGCCGCACGTCAGAAAGATGTCGTCGCCGTATGGAAAGACGCCTTCAACTACAACAGCTGACCTACCTTCCGAAGGAACCATATGACAGAGGTGTTCTTGATCGACGGTGTCCGCACACCGATCGGCAAATACGGTGGTGCCCTGGCGCACCGGCGCCCGGACGATCTCGCCGCCCAGGTATTGGGTAACGTCCTCGAACGCGCTCGAGTGCCCACCGAGTGCGTGGACGAAGTGATCTTCGGTGCCACCAACCAGGCCGGAGAAGACAATCGCAACGTCGCACGGATGGCGCTCCTGCTCGCAGGACTTCCGCACAGCATCCCGGGGTACACGGTAAATCGACTCTGCGCCAGCGGGTTGACAGCGATTATCACTGCGGCCCAGTCGATTCGCTGCGGTGACGCCGACGTCGTCGTTGCCGGCGGCACCGAATCGATGACTCGCGCACCCTGGGTCTCGGCCAAACCGACCAAGGCCTGGGCCGGGCCCGGCCCGACCTTCGACACCGCCATCGGCTGGCGCTTCACCAATCCGGCCTTCCTCGACCACGACGCCGCCACTGACGAACCGATCACCCTGAGCATGGGAGAAACCGCCGAAGAGGTCGCTGCTCTGCACAACATCACCCGCACTCGTAGCGACACCTTCGCCCTGCGCAGCCATGCCCGAGCTGTCGACGCCATCGACAACGGCCGCTTCGACGACGAAATCGTCCCCGTCCCGCACGGGGACAAGTCGGTGACTCAGGATGAGAATCCACGGCGCGCTCTGGACCTGGATACCCTGGCCGGATTGCGGACCGTGTTCCGCACCGACGGCATCGTCACCGCCGGGTCGTCATCGGCGCTGGCGGACGGAGCCGCGGCCGTCGTTCTGGCCAGCGCGGAGGCGGTCACCCGCCACGGGCTGGTCCCCAAGGCTCGCATCGTTGCCAACGCTGCCGCCGGGGTCGCCCCCCATCTGATGGGGCTGGGGCCGGTACCTGCCACACACAAGGCACTCGCCCGCGCCGGCTGGAGCACAAACGATCTGGACGCGGTCGAACTCAACGAAGCTTTCGCCGCCCAAGCCCTGGCCGTCCTCGACGAACTCGACCTCGATCCCGAAATTGTCAACCGCAACGGTGGTGCCATCGCTCTGGGGCATCCGCTCGGCAGTTCCGGCGCCCGGATCGTGGTGACACTGCTGGCCCGAATGAAACAGGAACGTGCGCGCCGCGCCATGGCCTCCTTGTGCGTGGGGGTAGGTCAAGGAGTCAGCCTGCTCATCGAAGCCGCGTAGGCGCACGTCGCTGACATATCAGCTGCCGAATGCCGAGAACAGGGCCTACAGGTGCGCTTTGCCACGTCCTGCCTGATTCTCGGCGCCTCGAGTCTGCTTACAGCCGCACCGATGCTGGTCGGCCCGAACCAGGGTCCAGCCGGCCGGCTGCGCTCGCGCTCCGACGCCCTCGTCTTCGACGAACTTGTCGAAACGCCACAACGAGTCGATCTCAGTTGAGGTCATCGAACCCGCGATCGACTCTCGCCATGGAACAGATCTCAGCAGAAGAGGAAGATATGAACACTATCCCGAAGACCGTCGGTGTCCTCGGCGGCGGCAGGATGGGCGCCGGAATCGCCCAGGTGTTCGCCGCCGCCGGTGCTCAACTGGTGGTCACCGAACCCGCCGATCCCACCGGGGTCCTCGACCGCGTCGCCCGAGGGCTCGAGCACTCGGACAAACGAGGACTGCTCGACGACACGCCTCAGAACATTCTCCGGCGCATCGAGGTCGTCGGTACACCGTCGGAACTGCCGACCGAGACCGAACTCGTGATCGAGGCAGTACCCGAGGTACCCGAGATCAAGGTTGCGGTGCTGGCCGAAGCGGAGAACCGGATCGCCGATACGGCCGTTCTCGCCAGCAACACAAGCTCTTTGAGCATCGGGGAGCTGGCATCGGTACTACGACGACCGGAGCGGTTCCTGGGTACCCACTTCTTCAACCCGGTACCGGCCTCGGCTCTCCTGGAGATCGTCCGGACCGACAGCACCGATGACAAGGTGGTCACTGCTGCAACCGAGTGGGCAACCGAACTCGGAAAGACGCCGATCGTCGTGAACGACTCACCCGGATTCGCGACCAGCCGGCTCGGCGTGATGCTGGGGCTCGAGGCTATCCGTATGGTCGAGGAAGGTGTCACCGACGTCGAATCCATCGACAGGGCAATGGAACTCGGATATCGACACCCCGTGGGTCCACTGCGCTCCACGGACCTGGTGGGTCTGGACATCCGACTCGCAGTCGCCGAATATCTGCACGACAAACTCGGCGAGCGATTCGCGCCGCCGTCCCTGTTGCGCACCATGGTCGCCCGCGGCGATCTGGGAAAGAAGACCGGGCAGGGCTTCTACGCCTGGTAACCCTCCGCGTACAGGAACGAGTCCGGAATGAAGCACTGGTATACCCACGTCCTGATTCTGACGGCCTTCACTCAGGCGACCTACTCCGGTGCCCGAGTCCTCGTCTCCTACCGAGTCCTCGAACTCGGAGGCAGCGTCGCTCTGATCGGCATACTGACCGCAGTGTTCTCCTTGGCGCCACTCCTGCTGGCCGTGCCGACCGGACGGGCTGTGGACCGGCGGCACGCACTGGCCGTGCTGCGATCCGGTGTCGTTCTCACGGTCGTCGCTCCGGCGCTCATAGCCATCGGTCCCGGCCTCACTGCCACGACCGCGGGATTCGTTCTTCTCGGATTCGCGCAGATGCTGACCACCGTCGCCGGTCAGGGCATCGTCTCGGCGATGTCCTCACCGCGACGCAGGGACCGTCGTTTCGGGGGTTGGAGTCTGGCAGTGTCCCTGGGGCAGCTCGTCGGAATTCCCCTCGCTGGAGTACTGGCAGCAACAGGAGTCGGAGGCGGGACAACGGGAACAACGGTCGCCCTCGGTGCCATGGCGGCCGTAGCACTCGTTGCGGTCCCGTTCGGGTGGTTGATTTCCCGCCAGGACCGCCGCGCCGATTCCAGCCTATTGGAGTACCAAAAACGTTCGCTGCCCTCGCTTTTGGGCGAAAGGGGTATGAAACCGGCGATCTACAGCAGTCTGATGGTGTTGGTAGCACTCGATCTGCTGGCAGCTTACCTGCCGGTCCTGGGGGAACAGTTGGGGTTGAGCGTGCTGGCAGTGACAGTTCTGCTGACTGTCCGCACCCTCGCAGCCATTGTCTCCCGTCTCTTGCTGCCGACAATGCTGCGATATATCGATCGAAAATCGCTGTTGATCAGCGCTCCGATCCTCTCTGCTGCCCCGATGGCACTGGTCGCCGTGGTGTCCGATCAGGTTGTCATCGGTGTGCTGCTGGCGGTCGCGGGATTCTTCTGGGGAGTCGGTCAACCACTCACCATGACCTGGGTTGTGGAGATCGCGGGGCGATCCGATCAAGCCGCGGCCTTGTCGCTGCGTTTGACTGCCAATCGGCTCGGACAGGTTGTCATCCCTGCGGGCGCAGGCGTTGCGTCGGGGATTACGGGTATCGGTGCGGTATTCATCGTCACCGGGATCCTCCTTGCCTGCGCCGGAGGTACTACTTGGCGCAGTCTCAGAGCATCCACCGAGAGGAAGGAGACGAGCCCCGTGCTCGCGGCGCGGTGAGGTGAGTTCTTGCATCCGATCGAACGGGTTCTACGCAACGGCCGGTGAGAGCGTGCTGAATCGGTCGTTCCGGTCAGGACAATGCGGATTGCGTCGGTTGACCGGATCGGTCGGCACTTCCACGCTGAGCGGTGCCCTGCCGTCGGACACGGGGGCGCCACCGTCATCTGTCGACCACAACGGTACGGGGGATTCGGGTTGTGCGAACGGAGTGGAACCGACCGAGTGAGCGCCGCGTCGAAAGAGGTAAGGACGAGCACTGTCGTCCCCGACGGGGGAGGAACACCGACCATGGAACCACGCTCGACGCACTGCGTACGCACACGATCGCGAATGGGCTTGCTGCGCACGGCATCCCGGCCGCGAAGCGCGATCAGGCTGGGATGCGGCACGCCGGCCGGGGACGGAACGCCGGGCTCGGACACCCGCCCGGACGACACCCGCAGCGACGGACGGGAACGATGACCGCCCGCGTGCTCAGGCGTCCGGCAGACCCGCCGCCGCCTCGGTGTCGACGAACCACACCGTCTGCTCGAGACCGCGCGCCCCGGCCGCCGGGATATCGACCGGATCGGCGCCGGCCACCGCAGCCGCGACCGCGTCGGCCTTCGCCGCGCCGGTCACCAGGAACCACACCTGCCGCGAGCGGCGAACCGCGGGCAACGTCAACGTGACCCGCGCCGGCGGCGGCTTCGGGGAATCGTCGACGCCGACGACGAACTTCTCGGACTCGCGCACCGCGGCGGTGTCCGGGAACAGCGAATTGATGTGGCCTTCCCCGCCCATCCCGAGCAGATGCACATCGAACGTGGGCACCGTGCCGTCGGGGGAGTGCGCGGCCAGCACCCGCGCGTACGCCTCGGCGGAAGTCGCTGGGGACGCGCCGCCCGGTTCCCCGAGCGCCGGCATCACGTGGATGCGCGCGGGATCGATCGGCACCCGATCGAGCAGCGCCGCCCGCGCCTGCACCTCGTTGCGGTCCGGGTCGCCCGGGGGCAGGAACCGCTCGTCGCCGAAGTACACGTCGATCGCGGACCAGTCGATGCCGCCCTGCTCCCGGCACACCTGCTCGAGCACCGCGATGCCGGTGCCGCCGCCGGTCAGCACCACCGACGCGCTCACCCGCTCACGCTGCGCGGTGACCACCGCGTCGACGAACGCGGACGCCGCCGCGCCGACCAGTGCCTCGCTCGAGGCGAAACGTTCGACGCGGACCGGTGCATCAGACATATTCCACCTTCGAGATGCCGTTGAGTGCAGAGTGGTAGACCTCGTCGGGGTCGAGCCGTCGCAGTTCCTCGGCGAGGCACTCCCACGAGTCCCGACGCGCCAGGGTGATCAGCGAATCCGGTTTCCCGGTGCGCTTGAGCGTGGCGACGCGCCCGTCCTGCGGACGCACCAGCTCGATCGTCTGCGACCGGGTGCGCAGCTCCACCTGCAGCTTGCCGATCGCACGCTGCACCGGCCCGTCGATCCGGCTGGCGAGCCAGCCCGCGAGCAGATCCAGCGCAGGCTCGTTCGCCAGCCCCGACACACGCGCCGACTCGATCGGCTCGTGCGGGGCCTGGTCGAGCGCCGACACCAGCAGCGCCCGCCAGTAGGTGATGCGGCCCCACGCCAGGTCGGTGTCGCCGGGGGTGTATCCGGCGCGCCGGGAAGCGATCGAGGCCATCGGATCGGCGTCGTTGGTGGCATCGGTCAACCGGCGCACCGCCAGGCGACCCACCGGGTCCTTCGCGGGAACCTCCGGCGGCGACGTCGGCCACCACACGACGATCGGGGTGTCCGGCAGCAGGAACGGCACGATCACCGACTCCTGATGGTCCGCGAGGGGTCCGTGCAACGCGAGGATCAGCACCTCGGACGCGCCGGCATCGCCACCGAGACGGATCTCGGCGTCCATGCGCGGGACGTCGCCGTCGTTGACCCGGCCGACGACGATGACGCGACACGGATGTTCGCGGGCCGCGGCGGTCGCGGCGGCGATCGCCGGTTCGAGACCGCGACCGCCGTCGGTGCACACCACGAGCGTGAGCACGCGGCCCTGCGTGACGACCCCACCGTTGCGGCGCAGCTCCACGAGCTTCTTGCCGATGTCGATCGCGGTCGCGTTGCGCAGCTGAACCCTCACGGTCGCCTCCATTCGCGGCCGGAGCGGCGCAGCATCTCGTCCGCCGACGGCGGGCCCCAGGTCCCGGCCTCGTACGGTTCCGGGACACCGTGGGCGGCCCAGTGCTCGAGCACCGGATCGAGGATCTTCCAGGACAACTCGACCTCTTCGTCGACCGGGAACAGCGACGGTTCGCCGAGCAGCACGTCGAGGATCAGCCGCTCGTACGCCTCCGGCGACGACTCGGTGAACGCCTGGCCGTAGCTGAAGTCCATGTTCACGTCCCGGACCTCCATCGAGGACCCGGGCACCTTCGACCCGAACCGGAGCGTGACGCCCTCGTCCGGCTGCACCCGGATCACCAGCGCGTTCTGGCCCAGCTCGGTGGTCATGGTGTCGTCGAACGGCAGGTGCGGCGCCCGCTTGAACACGATCGCGATCTCGGTGACGCGACGCCCCAGCCGCTTGCCGGTGCGCAGATAGAACGGCACGCCCGCCCAACGGCGGGTGTTGATCTCACAGGTGATCGCCGCGAACGTCTCCGTCGTCGAGTCCGGCGCGAAACCCTGCTCCTCGTGCAACCCGACGACCTCGCCGCCGTTCTGCCAGCCCGCGACGTACTGTCCGCGCGCGGTGGTCTCGTCGAGCGGTTCGGCGAGCCGCGTCGCCGAGAGCACCTTGATCTTCTCGGCCCGCAGTTCGGCCGGATCGAAGCTGATCGGTTCCTCCATCGCGATGAACGCGAGCAGCTGCAGCAGATGGTTCTGGATGACGTCGCGCGCGGCGCCGATGCCGTCGTAGTATCCGGCGCGGCCCCCGAGCCCGATGTCCTCGGCCATGGTGATCTGCACGTGGTCGACGTAGTGGGCGTTCCACAGCGGATCGAACAGCTGGTTCGCGAATCGCATCGCCAGGATGTTCTGCACCGTTTCCTTGCCGAGGTAGTGGTCGATGCGGAACACCGAATCCTCGGGAAACACCTCGCCGACAACGGCATTGAGCGCGCGGGCGCTGGCCAGGTCGTGCCCGAACGGCTTCTCGATCACGACGCGGCTCCAGCGCCCGTCCTCCGAGCCGGCCAGACCCGAACGCGACAGCTGCGAGCACACCACCGGGAACGAATCCGGCGGAATCGACAGGTAGAACGCGTGATTGCCGCCCGTGCCCCGGATCTTGTCGAGCTCGGCGAGGGTCGTCGCGAGCTGGGCGAACGCGTCCTCGTCGTCGAAGCTGCCCTGGACGAAGCGGATCCCCTCGGCGAGTCGCTGCCACACCTCCTCCCGGAAGGGGGTGCGCGAGTTCGCCCTGACCGCGTCGTGCACGATCCGGCCGAAATCCTCGTCCACCCAGTCCCTTCGGGCGAAGCCGATCAAAGCGAACCCGGGCGGCAGCAGGCCACGATTGGCGAGGTCGTAGACCGCCGGCATCAGCTTCCGGCGGGCCAGGTCGCCGGTGACCCCGAAGATCACCAGCGCACACGGGCCCGCGATGCGGGGAAGCCGCCGATCCCTCTCGTCACGAAGCGGATTGACCCACTCCGCCGCCGCGGGTTCGCTCACCGTCAGCCCTCCGCGCCGGCGGTGTGCGCCGCAAGCTGCTCGGCCGTGGCCGCGATCAGTTCGTTCCAGGACACCTCGAACTTCTCGACGCCCTCGTCCTCGAGCTTGCGGAACACGTCGTTCAGATCGATCCCGGCCTTCTTCAGCGCGGAGAACACGTGCTCGGCGGCGGTGTCGGTGCCCGTGACGGTGTCGCCGGTGATCTCACCGTGGTCGGCGACCGCCTCGAGGGTCTTCTCCGGCATGGTGTTGACGGTGTGCGGCGCCACCAGCTCGGTCACGTACAGCGTGTCCGGGTATGCGGGGTTCTTCACACCGGTCGACGCCCACAGCGCGCGCTGCGGCCGGGCCCCGGCGGCGGCGAGCTGCTCGAAACGCGCACCGGATTCGAAGGCCTTCCGGTAGGCCGCGTACGCCAGGCGAGCGTTGGCGACCCCGGCCTTGCCGCGCAGGGCCAGTGCCTCGTCCGTGCCGATCTCCTCGAGCCGCGCATCGATCTCGGTGTCCACGCGGGAGACGAAGAACGACGCCACCGAGTGGATCTTCGACAGGTCGTGCCCGGCGGCCTTCGCCGCGGTCAGACCGTCGAGGTAGGACTCGATGACCCGCTCGTACCGGTCCACCGAGAAGATCAGCGTCACGTTCACGCTGATGCCCTCGCCGATCACCCGGGCGATCGCGGGCAGGCCGGCGACCGTCGCAGGAATCTTGATGAACAGGTTCGGGCGGTCGACGATCTTCCACAGCTCGATCGCCTGCTTGACGGTGGCGTCCGTCTCGTGGGCGAGTCGCGGATCGACCTCGATCGAGACCCGGCCGTCGACACCGTCGGTCGCCTCGTACACCGGTGCCAGCACGTCGCACGCGGCGCGCACGTCGTCGGTCGTGACGGTGCGGATCGTGGTGTCGACGTCCGAGCCGGCGGCAGCCAGTTCGGTGATCTGCGCGTCGTAGGCGTGGCCCTTCGACAGCGCCGCCTGGAAGATCGACGGGTTGGTGGTGACCCCGACGACCGAACGGGTCGCGACGAGCTCGGCCAGGTTGCCGGACTCGATGCGCTCGCGGGACAGGTCGTCGAGCCACACGGACACGCCTGCGGCCGACAGTGCTGCCAGATTCGCGTTCTGCGTGGTGGTTTCCTGCGTCATGACGATCTATCCCTTCAGTCGCGTCAGCGAGCGGCGTGCAGCGTCGGCGACGGCCTCGGCGGTGATGCCGAACTCGCGGTACAGGGTCTTGTAGTCGGCGGAAGCGCCGTAGTGCTCGAGCGACACGGCCTCGCCGGCGTCGCCGATCAGGCGGTACCACGGCAGCGCCAGCCCCGCCTCGACGGACACGCGGGCCTTCACCGACGGCGGCAGCACCTCGTCGCGGTACGCCTGCTCCTGCTCGAGGAACCAGTCGAGAACCGGCACCGACACGACGCGGGTCGGGACGCCCTCGGCCTCGAGGACCTCACGCGCGGCGACGGCGAGCTGCACCTCGGAACCGGTGGCGAGCAAAAGCACCTCGGGGGTGCCGGTCGACGCCTCGGCGAGCACGTAGGCGCCGCGGGCCACACCCTCGGCGGCCTTCTCGCGGGTGCCCTCGAGCACCGGCACGTCCTGACGGGTCAGGGCGAGCGCGGTCGGGCCCGTCTTGTTCTCCAGCGCGGCCTTCCACGCGAACGACGTCTCGTTGCCGTCCGCGGGGCGGATCACCGCGAGGTTCGGGATCGCGCGCAGCGCGGTGAGGTGCTCGACCGGTTGGTGGGTCGGGCCGTCCTCGCCGAGACCGATCGAATCGTGCGTCCACACATAGATCGACGGGGTCTGCATGAGCGCGGCCAGGCGCACCGCGGGACGCATGTAGTCGGAGAACACGAGGAACGTGCCGCCGTACGGGCGGGTCGGCCCGTGCAGCGCGATGCCGTTGAGGATCGAGCCCATGGCGTGCTCGCGGACACCGAAGTGCAGGGTGCGGCCGTACGGGGTGGCCGTCCAGTCCTTGGTCGAGATCGACTCGGGACCGAACGACTCCGAACCGGGGATAGTGGTGTTGTTCGAACCCGCCAGGTCCGCGGACCCGCCCCACAGCTCCGGCAGGATCGGGCCGAGCGCGGCGAGCGCGTTGCCGGACGCCTTCCGGGTCGCCGGGCCCTTCTCGGCCGGCTCGTAGGTCGGCAGGGCGTCGGTCCAGCCTGCCGGGAACTCGCCGGCCTGCAGGCGGTCGAACAGTTCCTTGCGCTGCGGCTCCCGCTCGGCCCACGCGTCGAACGCGGCCTGCCAGTCGGCGCGGGCCTTCGCCCCGCGGTCGACGACGCGGCGGGTGTGCTCGATCACAGCGGGGTCCACGTCGAAGTTCTTCTCGGGATCGAACCCGAGGAACTTCTTGACCGCGGCGACCTCGTCCGCGCCGAGCGCCGCGCCGTGCACGTCGCCGGTGTTCATCTTCGTCGGGGCCGGGTAGCCGATGACGGTGCGCAGCAGGATCAGCGACGGCTTGTCGGTGACGGCCTTCGCCGCCTCGACCGCCTCGAGGATCGCGGTGACGTTCTCGCCGCCCTCGACGGTCTGCACGTGCCAGCCGTACGCCTCGTAGCGCTTGGCGGTGTCCTCGCTCAGCGCGATCGCGGTGTCGTGCTCGATGGAGATCTTGTTGTCGTCGTAGAAGACGATCAGGTTGCCCAGTTCCTGCACGCCGGCGATCGACGACGCCTCGGAGGTGACGCCCTCCTCGATGTCACCGTCGGACGCGACGACGTAGATGTGGTGGTCGAACGGGCTGGTGCCCTCCGCCGCCTCCGGGTCGAACAGGCCGCGCTCCCGCCGAGCGGCCATCGCCATGCCCACCGCGGAGGCCAGACCCTGGCCGAGCGGGCCGGTGGTCATCTCGACACCCGCGGTGTGCCCGAACTCGGGGTGGCCGGGGGTCAGCGAACCCCACGTGCGCAGCGCCTCGAGGTCGGCCAGCTCCAAGCCGTAGCCGGACAGGTAGAGCTGGATGTAGAGGGTCAGGCTCGAGTGGCCGCAGGACAGGACGAACCGGTCGCGGCCGACCCACTGCGGGTCGGTGGGGTCGTGGCGCAGCACCCGCTGGTACAGCGTGTACGCCAGCGGCGCCAGGCTCATCGCGGTGCCCGGATGCCCGTTGCCGACCTTCTGCACGGCGTCCGCAGCAAGCACACGGGCGGTGTCGACGGCCTTGGTGTCCAGATCGGTCCAGTCGGCGGGGTGAACCGCCGCGGTGAGGGTGCGGATCTCGTCGGTGATCGACACGAGCTTCAAGTCTCCTGACATGGGTGTACGGGATGCCTGCGACCGCGAATGCGTCGCGCGCCCTCCCAGCCTAATGGCCGCGGCGGCCCCGTGCGGCCTACGGGTCGATTCGGCCGAGGCCTGTCCGCGGTCTACCATCGACCGTAGTAGTGCGCGTCCGTGATCGGGCGGCGGTCGGCGGGCGAGCGAAGGTGTGTATTCGCGTGGTGCAAGGAGACAGTGTGCGGGCAGGGCGACGGCCGGGAGGACACGGCTTCGGTGCCCCGGAAGCCCCCAGCGCCCCGCGGCCGGACACCCCGTGGGGCCGGATCTCGGGCACCGTGCTCGCCTACATCGCGCTGACCAAGCCGCGCGTCATCGAGTTGCTGCTGGTCGCGACCATCCCGGCGATGCTGCTCGCCGACCGCGGCAACGTCGATCTCGTTCTCATCCTCAGCACCCTGTTCGGCGGCTGGATGGGCGCGGCGAGCGCGAACTCGCTCAACTGCGTCGTCGACGCCGACATCGACAAGGTGATGAAGCGCACCGCGCGGCGTCCGCTGGCGCGGCAGGCCGTGCCCACGCGCAACGCGTTCGTGTTCGGCATGGTGCTCGGCATCGCGTCGTTCGCGTGGCTGTGGTGGCGCGCGAATCTGCTCGCCGGGGCGCTCGTCGTCGCGACCATCGCGTTCTATGTGCTCGTCTACACGATGGTGCTCAAGCGTCGTACCTGGCAGAACGTGGTGTGGGGCGGCGCTGCCGGCTGCATGCCGGTGATGGTGGGCTGGGCCGCGGTGACCGGGTCGCTGAGCTGGGAGCCGATCGTGCTGTTCCTGGTGATCTTCTTCTGGACTCCGCCGCACACCTGGGCGCTGGCGATGCGCTACAAGGAGGACTACAAGGCGGCCGGCGTGCCGATGCTCCCCGTGATCGCCACCGAGCAGCACGTCACCAAGCAGATCCTGATCTACACGTGGGCGACGGTGCTGGCCACGCTGGTGCTCGTCCCGGCGGCAGGCGTCGTGTACGCGGCGGTCGCGGTGCTCGCCGGTGCCTGGTTCGTGTTCATCGCCCACCAGCTGTACAACAGCGTGCGCGGGGGCGCGTCCGTCAAGCCGCTCAAGCTGTTCCTGCAGTCGAACAACTACCTCGCGGTGGTGTGCCTGGGCCTGGCCGTCGACTCCGTGCTGGACCTGCCCACCATCGCCTCGTACCTCTGATCTGCTGAACCGACAGCAACGGCGCCGCTCTTCCCGACGGAAGGGCGGCGTTCGTTGCGCGGTGTGCCGTTGTGGCGGCCAGGGCCGCCAATAAGGCACACGGGCGCCTACGGCGCCAGCACGATCGAACCGGTGGTTTTGCGGCCCTCGAGGTCGCGGTGGGCCTGCGCCGCCTCCGCGAGCGGATAGCGCGCCCCGACGCGGATCTTCAGATCACCGGCGGCGATGGCCGCGAAGACGTCACCGGAGCGCCACAGCAGCTCCTGGCGGTCCCGCGTGTAATGCACCAGGGTGGGGCGGGTCAGGAACAGCGATCCGGCGGGGTTGAGCCGCTGCGGATCGAACGGGGGCACCGGGCCGCTCGCGGCACCGAACAGCGCGAGCGTGCCGCGGATCCGCAGCGACGCCAGCGACGCCTCGAAGGTGTCCTTGCCGACCCCGTCGTACACGGCGGCGACGCCCTCGCCGCCGGTCAGTTCCCGCACCCGCTCGGGAAGGTCGTCGCCGTAGCGGAGCACCTCCGCGGCGCCGGCCTCCCGCGACAGCGCCTCCTTCTCGTCCGAGGACACGGTGGTGATGACCCGTACCCCCTTCGCGGTCGCGAGCTGGGTCAGGATCAGGCCGACCCCGCCGGCGCCCGCGTGCATGAGCACCGTCTCCCCGGGCTGCGCCGGATACGTCGACTCGAGCAGGTAGTGCGCGGTCATGCCCTGCAGCAGCGCGGAAGCGGCCTGGTCCGCGGGTACCTCGTCCGGGACCGGCACCGCGACCGCTTCCGGCACGACGACCAGTTCCGCGTAGGAGCCGGGGGCCGCGGCCCAGCACACCCGGTCGCCGACCGCGAACTCGCTGGTTCCGGGCCCGACGGCTTCGACGCGGCCGGTGCCCTCGGACCCGGGTACGTAGGGCAGATCCGTCGCGTACAGGCCGGTGCGGAAGTAGGTGTCGATGTAGTTGACGCCGATGGCGTCCGTGCGGACCAGCAGCTCACCCGGCCCCGGAACGGGATCGGGGAGCTCGGCGGGAACGAGGACGTCGGGACCACCGAACCGTGTCACTTCGATTGCGCGCATGGGCCCACAGTATTCTGCAGGCATGAGCGCTGAAACTCAGGTCGCGGCCGCACCCGCACCCGCCGACGTCGTCTCCTCTCTCCGTTCCTTCGTCGCCGCGCACGGTGATACCGCCAAGGCGGTCCTGCAGCCGATCGGGGAAGCCGGGGTGCGCGTGACCGTCGTCGCCGCCGACGGCACCCTGGGCGATCGTGTCGTCGCCGACCTGGCGACCGCGCACGCGGTCGTCGAGGCGCTGCCGAATGTCACGGTCTCGGACTGGGATCGCGAGGTCACCAGCATCGCCACCCCGCAGCAGGGCCACTGGAAGAAGATGGCCGGCTGGGTCGCGAACCAGACCCGCTTCCCGAAGGCGCGCAACGAGCGCTGACGCCGCCGACACGCGAAACGCCGCGGGCCCACCTCCGTTCCAGGAGGTGGGCCCGCAGCGTCGGATCGTAGTCAGGCGGTGGTGACGGCCTCCGGGCGCGGGGCGGCGACGCGGACGCGGCCGGCGCACCATACCGCGGCGGTCGCGGCCGTGCACAGACCGGCACCGGCCACGTGCAGCACCACGAGCACCGCGGGCACATCCGTCCAGAACTGGACGAGGCCGATGAGCGACTGGGCCAGGACCAGGCCGATCAGCACCTTCAGCCGCAGCTTCACCGCGGCCGGGGCGGCGACGGCGTACAGCGCGAACGCCAGGCCCACCAGGAGCGCCAGGTAGCCGACGAGCAGTTCGGCGTGCAGGTGCACGAGCGTGGTGATGTCGACGTCGAGCCGCGGCACCGGGCGTTCGACACCCTTGTCGCCGGCGTGCGGGCCGGCGCCGGTGACCATCGTTCCGGCGATCAGGACGCCGGCCAGCACGGCCGCGGACAGCGCGGTCAGCCACCGCAGCGGCTGGGGGAGCACCTGCTCGACGACCCCGTCGTCGGGTTCGCCGACCTTGACGAACAGCACGACCGCGAGCCACACCATCAGCATCGAGGCGAGCATGTGGATCGCGACGGTCCACCACGCCAGCCCGGCGAGCACCGTGATGCCGCCGATCACGGCCTGCAGCACGGTGCCGGCGGGCATCAGCCACGCCCAGGCGACGACCTCGCGGCGGCGACGGGCGCGGGTCACGGCGAGCACGATCGCGGCGGAGACGGCGACGACGACGAACGTCAGCAGGCGGTTTCCGAACTCGACGATCTGGTGGATGGTGTGCACGTTGCTGGACACGCCGACCGGCACCAGGGAGCCGGGGAAGCACTGCGGCCAGGTGGGGCATCCGAGGCCCGACGCGGTGACCCGCACGACCGAGCCGGTGACGGCGATGCCGCCCTGCACGACGATGGTGAGGAAGGCGATGATCCGCTGGATCCGCAGCGACGGAAGCGGAAGTCGGTCGACGAGGTTCAGGTAGCCGCGATACAGCACGTTCACGATGGTACGGGTCCGTCCACTACGCGCTGTAGTTGGGCTGGTGGGGTCCGGCCGTCACGTGAATCGGAAGAAGCGCCGGGCCAGCACCGCGCCGACGACGGCCCAGACGGCGAGGATCGTCATCGCGAGCCAGTCCATGCCGCCGAGCACGGCCTCCTCGAGGCCGAGGGCCAGCGCTCCGGACGGGGTCACCCGCGCCAGGTGCACGAGGGCGTCGGGCAGGCCGCCCCCGGCGAGCACGACGCTGCCGATGCCGAGCAGCACGAACCAGATGATGTTCGCCAGGGCGAGCACGATCTCGGCGCGCAGGGTGCCGCCGAGCAGCAGCCCGAGCGTCGCGAACATCACCGTGCCGAGCGCGATGACGACGGCGCCGAGCAGCAGTCCCAGCGGGCTCGGACGCCATCCGAGGGCCACTCCGATAGCACCGAGCAGAATAGATTGCATCGCCACTACGATCGCCACCGCGGCGCTCTTACCTGCGATGATGCCCCACTTCGGGAGGGCGGTCGCGCCGATCCTTTTCAGTGCACCGTATCTGCGGTCGAATCCGACCGCGATTGCCTGACCGGTGAACGCGGTCGACATCACCGCGACCATCATCACCGCCGGCAGGACCCGTTCCACGCGGGGATCGCCGAGATCACCGATCGGCAGCAGGGTCAGGCCGATGAGCAGGGTGATCGGGATGAACATCGTCAGCAGCAACTGCTCGCCGTTGCGCAGCAGCAGCTTGAGCTCCATGCGCGTCTGCGCAGCGAGCATCGCCGCCGGCGTGTTCGGTCGCGGGGCGGGCGCGAAGGTCCCGGCCTCGAACCGGTTGCCCGCCAGTCGATCGTGATGCGTCACGCTCACCCTCTCAACTCCCGTCCGGTCAGGTCGAGGAAGACGTCCTCGAGGCTGCGCTGGTACACGCGGATCTCGCTCACCAGCGCCCCCTGGTCGGCGCACCACGACGCGGCCGCGGTGACCACCGCGGGATCGATCGCGCCCTCGACCAGGTAGCGGCCCGGTTGCGGCTCCCGCACGCGGAACCCGTCGGGCAGCACCGTCCGCAGCGGCGCGAGATCGAGCCCCGCGGAGGCGGACAGCCACAGCTGCTGCTCGGACCCGGTCCGGGCCACCTCCTCGGGCGTTCCGGCGGCGACGACCCGCCCGTGGTCGATGATCACGACCTCGTCGGCCAGTTCCTCGGCCTCGTCCATCAGATGCGTCGTCAGCAGCACCGAGACGCCGTCGCGGCGCAAGGCGTCGATCAGTTCCCACACCAGCAGCCGGGCCTGGGCGTCTAGACCCGCGGTCGGCTCGTCGAGAAACACCAGTTCCGGGCGTCCGACCAGCGCGCACGCCAGCGCCAGCCGCTGCTGCTGACCGCCGGAGAGCCGGCGGTAGGGGGTGCGGCGGGCCTCGTCGAGCCCGAGGCAGTTCAACAGCCACGCCGGGTCGATCGGATTCGCCGAGTACGAGGCGACCAGGTCGAGCATCTCGCCGGCCTTGGAACCGGGGTAGGCGCCGCCGCCCTGCAGCATGACCCCGATCCGGGGTCGCAGTGCCTCCGAATCGACGATCGGATCCAGGCCGAGCACGCGCACGGTGCCGGCGTCGGGGGTCACGAAACCCTCGCACATCTCCACGGTGGTGGTCTTGCCGGCGCCGTTGGGGCCGAGCAGGGCGAGCACCTGGGCGCGCTCGACGGTGAGGTCGAGCTCGTTCACGGCGGTTGTGTCGCCGAATTTCTTGACGACGCCGTTCAGGCGCACCGCAGGCGCCGTACCGGCAGGGGATCTCGAGGTCACGGGTTTCCAGCGTAGGCGTCGGGGGATTCGGCGGGGCGCGGTGGTGTGCGGTCCTCCTCGCGCCACGGCAACCGGTTCCGGGTGAACACGATGAGCAGCCCGACGACGACGACCGTCGCGATCGCGGCCTGCACGATGATGAACGGCTGGTACTCGCCGCCGTTGGGCATCAGAATCACGCTGACCAGCGACGAGAAGGCCACCGTGGGGATCCGGAAGATCGGCCGGGTGGCCCACGCGGCGAGCGGGATCACCGCCCACAGCAGGTACCAGGGCTGCACGACGGGGAACAGCAGAACGATCGCGCCGAGCGAGACCCCGAGCCCGCCGACGGGGTGGATCCGCCCGACGAGCACCGCCAGTAGCATCCGGATTGTGACGAATGCCGCAATCATGGCGGCGATCGGCCGGGTGATCGACAGGATCGCGGTGGTGTGATCGCCCAATCCGAGCAGCACCCCCGCCAGGCCGGTCCCGACCCCGAGCAGCGTGGGGATCGACATCCAGCTGCGCACCTCGGTCGCGGTGCCCAACGTGTTCGTCCAGCCGAGCCCGAGTCCGCTGCCCCAGCTCACCACGGTGATCACCGTCAGCGACACCGCCCCCAGCAGGGCCGCCGCCGCCAGCACCGCCCGCGCGGTGGCGCCCCAGCGTCGTGCCAGCGCCATGCCCACGAATCCGAGCGCGAGCAGCGACGGGACCTTGATCATCGACGACAGTGCGATCAGCGCGGCACCGGCGAGGAGCCACGCGAGGTAGCGGCCCCGCAACGGCGTCCCCGGACCGCCGGCGTGGATGCCGCGCAACGCCAGTTCGAGCCCGGCGAGCATCAGCCCGAGCATGAGCGCCTCGTTGTGGATGCCGGCGACCAGGTGGAACAGCAGCAACGGATTGGCGGCGCCGAGCCACAGCGCGGTCACCGACGCGACACCGCAGCGCCGGGCCAGCCGCGGCAGCGCCCACACGATCAGGGCGACACCGCCGAGCGCGAGCAGCCGGTGCAGGAAGATGCCGAACACGATGTTCTCGCCGGTCAGGAACGTGATGCGTTCCCCGATCCACAGGAACGCCGGCCCGTAGGGCGCGGAGGTCTCGCGCCAGATGTTCGGCACGGTCCGGGTGAGCACGTGGTCGACGCCGAGCGCGCCGGCCGGCCCGATCGCATACGGATCCAGCCCGCGCGCGGCGATCTCACTCTGCGCCAGATAGGAGTAGACGTCCTTGCTGAACATCGGCGGCGCGACGGTCAGCGGCAGAATCCACAGCAGGAGGGTGCGGTCGAGCTGCGATCGGGACAGCCGGCGGGGCTGGCCGTCGGGATCGCGCCGGCCGACGGCGAAGCGGCCGAGCAGCAGCCAGGCCAGCACGACCAGGACGGTGCCGGTCATCGCCAGGGTCAGGGCCGCGCTCGGCATCCGCGCCGGCAACCCCAGCAGCCGCACGCCCTGAACCGGGTTCTGCAGCACCGGCTGGGCGCCCGCGCCGAGGGCGCCGACGCACATCAGGACCGCGCCGGTCGCACCGAACAACCGGATCCGGTGCAACTGGGTGGTCTCGGTGGCGTCGAGGCCGCGGCCTTCGCGTTCGTCGCCGTGCAGCACGGTCACCACGTCGGTGTGGTGACCGCGACCGTCGAGCCCGAGCGCGCGCTTGCCCAGCGTCACGGCCCGGATGCCGACGGTTTCGAAGGCACGGGCGGTCTCGGAGCGGCCCGTTTTCGGGGCCGGGCCGGCCGTGCTGGGTTCGTCGATGGTCGGCGGCACCCGAGCAGCCTATCGGGCCGGTCACGGGCCTATTCCCGGTCCGGCCCGGGGTGTGGGGAAGGGCACCCTTGGTGGACCGGGTTTCCGAATTCCGTCACACTGGTGTTGTGAAATCAGCGACCGAACACCCCGTCGACGAGAAATGCGCAGGTCACGTGCCTGACGCAGGCCTCGCCGCGTCGCGTTCGGGCCGCGATTCGTCGCCGCAGCACGCACAGCACGAGGGCCAGACCCGCGCGGCGGTCGTGCAGCTGCTGCTCGAGGAGGGCCCGATCACGGCCCCGGAGATCGGCAAGCGACTCGGACTCAGCGCCGCCGGTGTCCGCCGGCACCTCGACGCGCTCATCGACAGCGGTGAAGCCCAGGCAGCGGCCCCGCCGCGGCGGCAGGACCGCGGTCGCGGGCGTCCGGCCCGCCGGTTCCAGCTGACCGCAGTCGGCCGCGCCCGGCTCGGGCACACCTACGACGACCTCGCCGGCGCCGCGATGCGGCACCTGCGCGAACTCGGCGGCGACGCCGCCATCGAGGACTTCGCGCGCCGACGGGTGCGCTCGATCCTCGCCGGTGTCGAACCGGCCGCCGGATCCGACGAGATCGAAGCGACCCTCGAGGACATCGCCGAGGCGTTCAGCGCCGCCGGATTCGCCGCGTCCACGCGGCGGGTCGGCACCGGCGTGCAGGTCTGCCAGCATCACTGCCCGGTCTCGCACGTCGCCGAACAGTTCCCGGAACTGTGCGAGGCGGAACAGGAAGCATTCGTCGAGATCCTCGGCACCCACGTCCAGCGGCTCGCGACCATCGCCAACGGCGACAGTTTCTGCACCACCCACGTGCCGCTGCTCCCGGATCCGGCGACCCACGCCCGGACCGACAGCGACCCCTGACCGCCGCGAGCGGTAACCCCCAGCAGCCCAGCCCGTCGGCATCCCAGTCCGTGCCGACAACGAACAAGACTCCGGAAGGAGCTCGCATGACCCTCACATCGGACCAGGCGTCCGGCGCAGGTGCGCCGCTGACGCAGGAGGAGACCATCGCGTCCCTCGGTCACTACGGCTACGGCTGGTCGGACCCGGACGCGGCCGGCGCTGCCGCGCAGCGCGGCCTGTCCGAGGCGGTCGTGCGCGACATCTCGGCGAAGAAGAACGAGCCGGAGTGGATGCTCGACATCCGCCTCAAGGCGCTGCGCACGTTCGACAAGAAGCCGATGCCGGTGTGGGGTTCGAATCTCGAGGGCATCGACTTCGACAACATCAAGTACTTCGTCCGTTCCACGGAGAAGCAGGCCACCTCCTGGGAGGAACTGCCCGAGGACATCAAGAACACCTACGACAAGCTGGGTATCCCGGAGGCGGAGAAGCAGCGCCTCGTCGCCGGTGTCGCCGCCCAGTACGAGTCCGAGGTGGTCTACCACCAGATCCGCGAGGACCTCGAGTCGCAGGGCGTGATCTTCCTGGACACCGACTCGGGCCTGCGTGAGCACCCGGAGATCTTCAAGGAGTACTTCGGCACGGTCATCCCCGCCGGCGACAACAAGTTCTCCGCGCTGAACACCGCCGTGTGGTCGGGTGGCTCGTTCATCTACGTGCCGCCGGGAGTGCACGTCGACATCCCGCTGCAGGCCTACTTCCGGATCAACACCGAGAACATGGGCCAGTTCGAGCGGACCCTGATCATCGTCGACGAGGGCGCGTCCGTGCACTACGTCGAGGGCTGCACCGCGCCGATCTACAAGTCGGATTCGCTGCACTCGGCGGTCGTCGAGATCATCGTCAAGAAGGGCGGCCACTGCCGCTACACGACCATCCAGAACTGGTCGAACAACGTCTACAACCTGGTTACCAAGCGCACCAAGGTCGAGGCCGGCGGCTCCATGGAATGGATCGACGGCAACATCGGTTCCAAGGTGACGATGAAGTACCCGGCCGTGTGGATGATGGGCGAGCACGCTCGCGGCGAGGTCCTGTCCATCGCCTTCGCAGGCGAGGGCCAGCACCAGGACACCGGCGCGAAGATGCTGCACCTGGCGCCGCACACCTCCTCGACGATCGTCTCCAAGTCGGTCGCGCGCGGCGGCGGTCGGGCCTCCTACCGCGGGCTGGTGCAGGTCAACAAGGGTGCCCACGGCTCGAAGTCGACGGTCAAGTGCGATGCGCTGCTGGTCGACCAGATCAGCCGCTCGGACACCTACCCGTACGTCGACATCCGCGAGGACGACGTGACGATGGGTCACGAGGCGACCGTGTCGAAGGTCAGCGATGACCAGCTGTTCTACCTGATGAGCCGCGGCCTGACCGAGGACGAGGCGATGGCGATGGTCGTGCGCGGCTTCGTCGAGCCGATCGCCAAGGAACTCCCCATGGAGTACGCCCTCGAGTTGAACCGACTGATCGAACTGCAGATGGAAGGGGCAGTCGGCTAAATGGCTGCGAATACCGCAAACACCCCCTCGGGGGTGCAGGACGCCGTGCGCGGCGAGAACACCCGTGTGCCGGCCGCCAACAAGGGTGAGCTGTTCACGTCCTTCGACGTGAATGCCTTCGAGATCCCCGGTGGCCGCGACGAGGCGTGGCGGTTCACCCCGCTGCGCCGCCTGCGCGGGCTGCACGACGGCAGCGCCGTCGCCTCCGGCACCGCGACCGTCGAGGTCTCCGAGGTCGAGGGCGTGCAGGTCGAGACCGTCGGCCGCGACGACGAGCGCCTCGGACAGGGCGGGGTCCCGTTCGACCGCATCGCCGCCCAGGCGTACTCGTCGTTCGAATCCGCCACGGTCGTCACCGTCGGCCGCGAGGTCGAGGTCGCCGATCCGGTCACCATCACGATCACCGGCCCGGGTGAAGGACAGGTCGCCTTCGGGCACCTGCAGCTGCGGCTCGAGCCGTTCGCGAAGGCCACCGTGATCCTCGATCAGCGGGGGAGCGGCACGTACGCGGAGAACGTCGAGTTCGTCGTCGGCGACAGCGCACACCTGAACGTCGTCGCCGTGCAGGACTGGGCCGACGACGCCGTGCACGTGGCCGCGCACCACGCGCGACTGCACCGCGACGCGACCCTGCGGCACTTCACCGTCGGTCTCGGCGGCGACCTGGTGCGCATCTCGCCGACCGTCAAGTTCGACGCGCCCGGCGGCGACGCGGAGCTGCTCGGCCTGTACTTCGCCGACGCCGGTCAGCACCTCGAGCAGCGTCTGCTCGTCGACCACTCGCAGCCGCACTGCAAGTCCAACGTGGTGTACAAGGGCGCGCTGCAGGGCGACCCCGAGTCCGGCAAGCCCGACGCCCACACCGTGTGGATCGGCGACGTGCTCATCCGCGCCGAGGCCGAGGGCACCGACACCTTCGAGCTCAACCGCAATCTGGTGCTCACCGACGGCGCCCGCGCCGACTCGGTGCCGAACCTCGAGATCGAGACCGGCGAGATCGTCGGCGCCGGCCACGCCTCGGCGACCGGCCGCTTCGACGACGAGCAGCTGTTCTACCTGCGCGCCCGCGGCATCCCCGAGGATCAGGCCCGCCGGCTCGTGGTGCGCGGCTTCTTCCACGAACTGATCGAGAAGATCACCGTCCCCGAGGTCCGGGAACGGCTCGAGGCCGCCGTCGAAGCCGAACTCGCCGCCGTCGGCGCCTGAGCGCGAACCGCCCACACACTTTCGTAAGGAACCGATTCACCGATGTCCACCCCCCAGAACGTCCTCGAGATCAAGGACCTGCACGTTCGCGTCGCCCAGACCGACGAGAACGCCGAGCCCATCAACATCCTCAAGGGCGTCAACCTGACGGTCCGCTCCGGCGAGACGCACGCCATCATGGGCCCCAACGGCTCCGGCAAGTCGACCCTGTCGTACGCGATCGCCGGCCACCCCAAGTACGAGGTGACCTCCGGCAGCATCACCCTCAACGGTGAGAACGTGCTCGAGATGAGCGTCGACGAGCGTGCCCGCGCCGGCCTGTTCCTGGCCATGCAGTACCCGGTCGAGGTGCCCGGCGTGTCGATGTCGAACTTCCTGCGCACCGCCGCCACCGCCGTCCGCGGCGAGGCCCCCAAGCTCCGGACCTGGGTCAAGGAGGTCAAGGAGGCGATGACCGAGCTGGACATCGATCCGGCGTTCGGTGAGCGCAGCGTCAACGAGGGATTCTCCGGCGGCGAGAAGAAGCGCCACGAGATCCTCCAGCTCGGCCTGCTCAAGCCGCAGATCGCCATCCTCGACGAGACCGACTCCGGTCTCGACGTCGACGCGCTGCGCGTGGTGTCCGAGGGGGTCAACCGCTACCAGGAGCGCGAGCACGGCGGCGTCCTCCTCATCACCCACTACACCCGCATCCTGCGCTACATCAAGCCGCAGTTCGTGCACGTGTTCGTCGGTGGCCGGATCGTCGAGTCCGGTGGACCGGAACTCGCCGACGAGCTCGAGACCAACGGTTACGTCCGTTTCACCCAGGCCGCGGCAGGAGCCTAGACACATGACCATCCCGGTGAGGGAACTCGATGTCACCAGGATCCGGAAGGACTTCCCGATCCTGGCCCGTACGGTGCGCGACGGAAAGCCGTTGGTGTACCTCGATTCGGGTGCGACCTCTCAGCGGCCGATCCAGGTGCTCGACGCCGAACGCGAGTTCCTCACCACGTGCAACGCGGCCGTGCACCGCGGCGCCCACCAGCTCGCGGAGGAAGCCACCGACGCGTACGAGGGGGCCCGTGCCGCGATCGCCGAGTTCGTCGGCGCCGACACCGACGAGCTGGTGTTCACGAAGAACGCCACCGAGTCGCTGAACCTGGTCACCCACGTGCTCGGCGACGAGCGGTTCACCCGCGCGGTCGGCCCCGGCGACGAGATCGTGATCACCGAACTCGAGCACCACGCGAATCTGGTGCCGTGGCAGGAACTGGCCCGGCGTACCGGCGCCACGCTGCGCTGGTACGGCGTCACCGACGACGGCCGCATCGACCTCGATTCGCTGGAGCTGTCCGACGCCGTCAAGGTCGTCTCGTTCACCCACCAGTCGAACGTGACCGGTGCGGTCGCGCCGGTCGAGGAACTGGTGCGCCGCGCCCGCGCGGTCGGTGCGCTGGTCGTGCTCGACGCGTGCCAGTCGGTGCCGCACATGCCGGTCGACTTCCACGCCCTGGACGTGGACTTCGCGGCGTTCTCCGGTCACAAGATGCTCGGTCCGTCCGGCGTCGGCGTGCTGTACGGCAAGCGGGCGCTGCTCAGCGCGATGCCGCCGTTCATCACCGGCGGTTCGATGATCGAGACCGTGACGATGGAGGCGACCACCTTCGCGGCGCCGCCGCAGCGGTTCGAGGCCGGGGTGCCGATGACCTCGCAGGTCGTCGGGCTCGGCGCCGCCGTGCGCTACCTCAACGAGATCGGGATGGACGCGGTCGCCGCGCACGAACACGAACTGACCGCCCTCGCGCTCGAACTGCTCGGCGCCATGGACGGGGTCCGCATCATCGGCCCCACCACCACCGAGCGTCGCGGGGGCGCGGTGTCCTTCGTCGTCGACGGCATCCACGCCCACGATCTCGGGCAGATCCTCGACGACGAGGGTGTCGCGATCCGCGTCGGGCACCACTGCGCGTGGCCTCTGCACCGGCGTTTCGGTGTCGCCGCGACCGCGCGGGCGTCGTTCGCGGTCTACAACACCACCGACGAGGTGCGTGCCCTGGCTGCGGCGATCCGGCGGGCCCAGGAGTTCTTCGGAACCCACCCGCCGCTGGACATTCACGAGACCACGATCGACGGGGCGTCCTGACATGCGGATGGAACAGATGTACCAGGAAGTGATCCTGGATCACTACAAGCACCCGCATCACCGCGGTCTGCGGGAACCGTTCGGCGCCGAGGTGCACCACGTGAACCCGACCTGCGGCGACGAGGTGACCCTGCGGGTGCATGTGACCGACGACGGGATCGTCGGCGACGTCTCCTACGACGGTCAGGGCTGCTCGATCAGCCAGGCCGCGACCTCGGTGCTGACCGATCAGGTGATCGGGCTGCCGGTCGAGCAGGCGCTCGCGACGGTCGACAGCTTCGCCGAGATGGTCGGCAGCCGCGGCACCGTCGAAGGCGACGAGGACGTGATCGGCGACGGCATCGCGTTCGCCGGCGTGTCGAAGTACCCGGCGCGCGTGAAGTGCGCGCTGCTGGGCTGGATGGCGTTCAAGGACGCCGTGGTGCAGATCGTGGACGGCGCACCCGTTCCGAGCGGAGGACAGAACTGATGACCCAACAGGCTTCCGAGACCGGCACCCCTGCCGCCGAGGCATCGGCCCCCGAAGCAGCGGCCCCCGAAGCGGCGACCACGACCACCGACGCACCGCCGATGGACCCGCAGCGCCTCGACGAACTCGAGGAGGCGATGCGCGACGTCGTCGACCCCGAACTGGGCATCAACGTCGTCGACCTGGGCCTCGTGTACGGCATCACCGAGGACGACGAAGCGGTCACCATCGACATGACCCTCACCTCGGCCGCCTGCCCGCTCACCGACGTGATCGAGGACCAGTCCCGCAACGCCCTGGTGAAGAGCGGACTGTGCGAGGAACTGCGCATCAACTGGGTGTGGATGCCGCCGTGGGGTCCCGACAAGATCACCGACGACGGACGCGAGCAGTTGCGGGCGCTCGGTTTCACCGTCTGACGACACGGTGACCACCTCCCGGGATCGCATGACGGATCCGCTCGGTGAGGCCGCGCCCGGAGTGGCGGCCGCAGCGCTCGAACAGGAGGTGTTCGCGCTGTGGCGCCGCGGCCGCTCGTACATGGCCGCGAGCGCCCGCGCGGTCGATCCCAAGCTGGATCCGGTGTGCTACCCGCTGCTGGTGCTGCTGCGCGACGCCGACGCGATCGCGATGTCCGAGCTGATCGGTGCGCTGGGCATCGAGAAGTCGACGCTGACCCGGCGCATCGACAGCGCCGCACGGCTCGGCCTGGTCGAGCGCATCCCGGACCCGCACGATGCGCGGGCCCGGCTCGTCGCGTTGACCCCCGAGGGCCGGCGGCGCCTGGAGCAGCAGCGGGCGGAGACGTTCCGGCGGTGGCGTGAACGCCTGTCGGCGTGGGACCCGGACGATGTCCGTCAGCTGGCGACACTGATGCACCGTCTGGGCGGCATTCTGGACTGACGGTCCCTGCGAGCCGCGCGGTGAAGGCAAGGATACGGGGCCTTCGTCACCGGTCGTTAGTTGTATCGATCAACCAAATTTTCTATGGTGGCACAGGATCGATCGACAAGGGATGGACATGCTGGCTCCGGAAACCGCAGAAGACCTGATCGCGGCAGTGCGCGCGCTGGTCCGACGCAGCCGCAGCCTCAACGTCCGCGCCCAGCAGGCCGACCCCGAGGCCATGCCCAACTGGCTGGTCGCCCTGCTCGCCCACCTCGAGCACGGCGGCGGATGCCGGCTCGGCGACCTCGCGGACCGGTTGGGGGTGACCGCCTCGACGCTCAGCCGGCAGGTCGCCTACGCCGAATCTCTCGGATACGCGCGGCGGGGCGCCGATCCCGACGACCGCCGCGCCGCGTGCCTGACCCTCACCGAGGGCGGCGCCGAGGCGCTGCGCAGCCACCGCGCGCGGCTCGTGCGGTTGCTGCAGGAGGTCGTGCCCGACTGGACCGACGAGGAGGGCCGCGACCTGGTCGACCGGCTCAACCGGCTCGGTGCCGCCGTCGATCGCTTCCGCGACGCCCCCCTCTGACGGTCCCGTCCGTCCCCGACATCGACATCACTTCCGACGAGGAGCGACCATGACCGCATCCGTGCCCCCGGCTCCCGACACCGAGGCCACCCCGCCGGACGACACGCAGACGGGGATGACCCACCGTCAGCGCATCAACGCGCTCGTCGGCCTGCTGCTCGGCATGTTCGTGGCGTTCCTGTCCTCGACGATCGTGTCCAACGCGCTGCCGACGATCATCATGGACCTGCACGGCACCCAGGACCAGTACACCTGGGTCGTGACCGCGACCCTGCTCGCGTCCACCGCGACCACCCCGATCTGGGGCAAGTTCGCCGACCTGGTCAGCAAGAAACTGCTGGTTCAGTTGTCGCTGATCCTGTTCACGCTCGGCTCGATCCTCGCCGGGCTGTCCCAGTCCGTCGGCATGCTCATCGGCTGCCGCGTGATCCAGGGGCTGGGCCTCGGCGGGCTGCAGGCCCTCGTCGTGATCGTCATCGCCTCGATGTTCAGCCCCCGCGAACGCGGTCGCTACCAGGGCCCGATCGCGGCGGTCATGGCCGTCGCCACGGTGGCCGGGCCGCTGATCGGCGGTGTCATCGTCGACACGAGCTGGCTCGGCTGGCGCTGGACGTTCTTCATCGGTGTGCCCCTCGCCGTCGCCGCCTTCGTCGTCGTGCAGCGCACCCTGAACCTGCCGGTCGTGCGCAAGCAGGTGAGCATCGACTACCTCGGCGCCACCCTCATCGCGGCCGGCGTGAGCGTCCTGCTGATCTGGGTGACCCTGGCCGGCAAGAACTTTGCGTGGGGATCGGGCACGTCCTACGGCCTGGTCGCGCTCGGCGTCGTGTTGCTGGCCGTGGCGGTGTTCGTGGAGAGCCGCGCGACGGACCCGATCATCCCGCTGAAGCTGTTCCGGGACCGCACCACCACCCTGGCGACCCTGGCGAGCATCGCGGTCGGTGTCGCCCTGTTCGGCGGTGCCGTGTTCCTCGGGCAGTACTTCCAGATCGCCCGCGGCTACAGCCCCACCGCCGCGGGCCTGCTCACCGTGCCGATGGTGCTCGGTTCGACCGTGTCCGGGGCCCTGTCCGGCGCGCTCATCACCCGCTTCGGCCGTTGGAAGATCTATCTCGTCGTCGGTGCGGTCGCGATGACCGTCGGCTTCGGGCTGCTCGCGACGATCGACCACAGCACCGACATCGGGCTGATCCTGGTCTACCTGTTCGTCCTGGGCCTCGGCATGGGCATGACGATGCAGAACCTGGTGCTCGCCGTGCAGAACTCCGTCGCCCCGCACAATCTCGGCGCCGCCAGCTCCACGGTCACCTTCTTCCGGTCGCTCGGCGGCGCCGCGGGTGTGTCCGTGCTCGGCGCGGTCCTGTCGAACCACATCGTCGACCTGATCGCCAAGGGTCTCGCCGCCCTGGGCATCGAGGTTCCCGCCGGCTCCGGCGGGGCCGGACTGTCCAACCTGCAGGAACTCCCGGCGCCGATCGCGGCGGTCGTGCGCGGAGCCTACGGCGACGCGACCGCCCGGATCTTCCTGATCGCCGCGGTCCTCGGCGCGCTGGCCCTCGTCGCGATCCTGTTCATCAAGGAGGTCGCGCTCAACACCCGCACCGGCCTCGAACAACTCGACGACGCCCGCAAGGCCGCCGCCGACACGGCGACGGTCGGCGACTAGATCGGGGACCGGTCGGGCTCAGGCGCGCTTGCGCGCGGCGGATTTCTTCGCCGCGGGCTTGTCCGCCTGGCTCTTCCGCGAGGACGCCGACTTCGACGCGCTCTTCTTCGCCGGAGTCTTTTTCGCGGCGGTCTTTTCGGCCGGGGTCTTCTTCGCGGGGGCCTTGCGGTCGGACGCCTTCTTCGCGGGCGTGCGGCGCTTCGACGACTCGTCCTCGTCGGCGCTCTTGCCTCCGGCCGCATCCACGCTGCGCTGCAGCGCCGCGACGAGGTCGAGCACCTCGGCGTCCTCGCCCTCGGTCGTGGTCTCGGGCACCTGGAACACCTTCTCGCCGCCCCGCGCCAGCGCGTCGTCGATCAACGCACGCAGCTCGACCTGGTACTCGTCGGTGAACTCGTCCGGATCGAAATCGTCGGACATCGATTCGACGAGGGTCTCGGCCATCGCCAGTTCCTTCGACGACGGCTTCTGCACGTCGTCGAGCACCGGGAACTCCGCGGCCCGAACCTCGTCCGGCCACAACAGCGTCTGCAGCACCAGCAGCCCGTCCCGGTTGCGCAGCGCCGCCAGCCGGGTGCGCTGCCGCAACGTGAAATGCACGAGGGCGGTGCGGTCGCTCTGCTCGAGCGTCGCCGCCAGCAGCGCGTATGCCTTCGGCGACGACGAATCCGGCTCGAGATAGTAGGACTTCTCGAACAGGATCGGATCGATCTGCTCGGTCGGCACGAACTGCAGCACCGGGATCTCGTGCTTCTCCGCCGCCGGCAGCTTCTCGAAGTCCTCGTCGGTGAGCACCACCCGCGTACCGTCGTCCGAGTCGTACGCCTTGTCGATCTCCGGGTACGGAACCGACTCGCCGCACTCGGTGCAGATCCGGTCGTACTTGATCCGCCCGCCGTCCTTCGCGTGCACCTGATGGAACCGGATGTCGTGGCTCTCCGTCGCGGAATACACCTTCACCGGCACATTCACCAGGCCGAACGCGAGGGAACCCTTCCAGATCGACCGCATGGCTCCATCATGCGGGACAACACGCGACTGTGCAGTCGACCGACCGAATTCGATCTTCGTCCTCAGATCATCGACCGCAGGATCGTCCGCCGCAGTGCGGGAGGGACGGACCCGAACAACGACCACATCGCCGCCGCGACACCGGCCGGATCGTCGCGCCCGGACAGGTAGGCGCGCTGCCGGTCGACGGGCAGTTCGAAGAAGGCAGCGAAGAACTCGGCCGCATTCTCGCCGCCGAGGCCCAGCAGCACCGCCAGTCCGCGGGCGCGCAGGGCCGCGACCGTCCGGGCCGTCGGGGTCCACAGCACCCGATCCGGGTCGCGTCCCGCACGCACCGCGGCCACCACCGGGTCCGCGGCCGACAGCGCGGTGGCCACCGCGTATCCGGTGGCCGGATGCATCAGCCCCCCGCGCGCCCCGAACCCGACCGGGCCACCGCGCCGCCGTCGGGCGCCCTCCACGGCGAACCGGACGTGTTCGGCCGGTTCGGCACCGGACAACTCCACACCGCGCGCCGCGAGCCGGGCCCGCAGGCGCCCTTCCAGTTCCGGAAGCACCAGCGCCGGCCGCCCCACCAGGCAGGTCTCCTCGAGCAGCACCCGGCCCGGACCGACCGGCACCGCGTACAGGAACGACGGGGCATCCCCCCGGTCGGTGCCGTTGTCCCGCCGCCAATCCATGAACCAGGCCTCCTGGCCGTCGAGCGCGGCCGCCGCCGACCGGGCGTCCACGACCAGCCCGAACGCGGTCTGCTGCGCCCGCCCGGGGGCCGGGGGAAGCCCGCGCGCATCGACGACGCAGCGCCCACGCACCGTCTCGCCGTCGGCGAGCGTGACACCGGTGCGATCCACGTCGACCGCGCGTCCGGTCACGACCCGCACCCGGTCGAGCGGCAGCGCCCGCTGCAGCGCCGCGGTGTCCAGCACCCGGTACGGGCGCGCGATGCGGTGCTCGCGCACCGTCCACGCCGATGGCGTCTCCACCCGCGCGGCGACCGCGGTCGCGGGCAACCAGCCGGGCAACTCGTCCGCCCACGCCGCGTACGTCGCCCTCCACGCCCGCTCGGGGCGCGGGTCCACGGCCGTCACCTCCAGACCGGCGGCCGCCGCCCGGAACGCGAGCGCACGACCGGCCGGCCCGAGTCCGGCGATCACCAGATCGGCGGTCACGCGATCACATGGACCCGGTCGCGAGCAGCCCGCCGTCCACCCGCACGGTCTCGCCGGTGATCCACTGCGCCGCGTCCGAGGCGAGGAACGCGACCAGCTGCGCGACGTCCTCCGGGGTGCCGAGCCGCTTCAGCGGGTATCGCGCCGCCGCCGCATCCTCACCGGCCGTGACCAGTGCCGCGGCGAACTTCGTCTTCACGATGCCCGGCGCGATCGCATTGACGCGGATCGACGGGCCGAGTTCCCACGCGAGTTCCTCGGTCAACCGGATCAGCGCCGCCTTGGACGCGCCGTACGCGCCGATCACCCCGGTCGAGCGCAGCCCGGCCACACTCGCGACGTTGACGACCGCCCCGCCGTGCTCGGCCATCCACGCCCGATGCGCCTGCTGCACATACCCGAGGGCCGCAACCACGTTGACGTCGAAGATCTTCCGCACCGCGTCGAGATCGGCGTCCATCAGCGACCCGAACGTCGGGTTGATCCCGGTGTTGTTGACCAGCACGTGCAACCCGCCCAGTTCGTCGACGGCGCGCCGCACCGCCCCGGCGCGCGCGTCCGGATCACCGGCGTTGCCGGGCAGTTCGAGCACCGTGCCGCCGTGACGGAGCGCACGCAGGCTCGCGGCGGCCTCGGCGAGCGGTTCCGGTTTCCGCGCGGTGATCGCGACGTGGGCACCGCGGGCGAGCAGTTCGGCGGCGACGGCAAAACCGATACCGCGGCTCGCGCCGGTGATCAGCGCGACGCGCCCGGCGAAATCGCGGGTGACGGGGGATGCGGGGGTACTCGTCATGGCCGGAACGTAGCGCATCTCACCCCGGGGCAGGGCCGGAGCCACGGTAAAATCAATGGTTCGTGTGCCCGCTCGCCCGGCATCACGACCCCCGTCCCGCTCGTCCCCCGAGGAGTCCCACGCGTGATCACTGCCACCGACCTGGAAGTCCGCGCCGGCGTGCGGACGCTGCTCACCGCACCGGGGTCGGCGCTGCGGGTACAGGCGGGCGACCGGATCGGCCTGGTCGGCCGCAACGGCGCCGGTAAGACCACCACCCTGCGCATCCTCGCGGGGGAGGGCGAACCCTATGCGGGCACCGTCGTGCGCTCGGGCGAGCTGGGATACCTCCCGCAGGACCCGAAGGAAGGCAACCTCGACGTCCTCGCGAAGGACCGGGTGCTTTCCGCACGCGGCCTCGACGAGATCCTGCGCGGCATGGAGAAACAGCAGGCGTTGATGGCCGAAGCCGTCGACGAGAAGATCCGCGACCGCGCCGTCCGCAAGTACGGCTCGCTCGAGGAGCGGTTCTCGACCCTCGGCGGGTACGTCGCCGAGTCCGAGGCCTCGCGCATCTGCCACAGCCTCGGCCTGCCCGACCGGATCCTCGGTCAGCCGCTGCACACCCTGTCCGGTGGTCAGCGCCGCCGCGTCGAACTCGCCCGCATCCTGTTCGCGGCATCGGACGGGTCCGGCGGCAAGTCCGACACCACGCTGCTGCTCGACGAGCCGACCAACCACCTCGACGCGGACTCCATCACGTGGCTGCGCGGCTTCCTGCAGAACCACGAGGGCGGGCTCATCGTCATCAGCCACGACGTCGACCTGCTCGCCGACGTCGTCAACAAGGTGTGGTTCCTCGACGCGGTCCGCGGCGAGGCCGACATCTACAACATGGGCTGGAAGAAGTACCTCGACGCCCGCGCCACCGACGAGCAGCGTCGCCGCCGCGAGCGCGCCAACGCCGAGAAGAAGGCCGCGGCGCTGCAGAAGCAGGCCGCGAAGCTCGGCGCGAAGGCCACCAAGGCCACCGCCGCGCAGAACATGGCCAAGCGCGCCGAGAAACTGCTCAACGACCTCGACGACGTGCGCGTCGCCGACAAGGTCGCCAAGATCCGGTTCCCGACGCCCGCCGCGTGCGGCAAGACCCCGCTCATGGCGAAGGAACTGACCAAGGTCTACGGGTCGCTCGAGATCTTCACCGGCGTGGACCTGGCGATCGACCGCGGCAGCCGCGTCGTGATCCTCGGTCTCAACGGTGCCGGCAAGACCACGCTGCTGCGGCTGCTCGCCGGCGTCGAGAAGCCGGACCTCGGGGAACTCGTCGCCGGCCACGGGCTGAAGATCGGGTACTTCGCGCAGGAGCACGACACGATCGACGACGACGACACCGTGTGGGAGAACATCCGGCACGCCGCGCCGGACGCGGGGGAGCAGGATCTGCGAGGGCTCCTGGGCGCGTTCATGTTCAGCGGGCCGCAGCTCGACCAGCCCGCCGGGACGCTGTCCGGCGGTGAGAAGACCCGCTTGGCGCTGGCCGGGCTGGTGTCGTCGGCGGCGAACGTGCTGCTGCTCGACGAGCCCACCAACAACCTCGACCCGGTCTCGCGGGAACAGGTGCTCGACGCGCTGCGCAGCTACGAGGGAGCGGTGGTGCTGGTCACCCACGACCCGGGTGCGGCCGAGGCGCTGAACCCCGAACGGGTGATCCTGCTGCCCGACGGCACCGAGGACCATTGGTCGCAGGAGTACCTCGAGCTGATCCAGCTGGCGTAACTCCGGTGACGGATGGGGCGGAATCGTTGCGGTGCGCAGCGATCTGCCTCGGGTTTCGTCTACGTGAACTAGCCTGGTAAGCGGAGCCTTGTCGAGCCGACGGGAGGGATCCGATGGCACGCAGATCCGAAGACGGGCAGTCCACTTTCAGCAAGGGAACACGCGTCACCGGGGAGTCCCGGGACCGCCTCCAACAGGAACTCAAGCGCCGCTACGAGGCCGGGGCCAGCATCCGCACGCTCGCGCAGGAGACGGGCCGGTCCTACGGATTCGTGCACAACGTGCTCGTCGAATCCCACGTCGCGCTCCGCGGCCGCGGCGGCCCCAACCGTCGGCGCGCAGCGGCCTCGGGCAGCACCGCCTGACCGGCACCGCCGGACCCGGGGCCCGCCGCGCTCAGTCGCGGCGGCGCACCGACTCCTCGACCAGGTCCAGGACCTGGGTGAGTTCCTTCTCCGCGTGCCCGGACGCGAGCCGTGCGACGAGACCGTCGAGCACCAGATCCAGATAGCCCAGCAGCACACCGGTGGGCACGTCGTCGCGCAACCGGCCGGCTTCCCGCTGCCGCTCGAGCCGGCGTTCGGTCGCCTCGGTCAGCTGCGCCGAATGCTCGGTCCACGCCCGCGCGAACTCGGGATCGGTCCGCAGCCTGCGGGTGATCTCGAGCCGGGTGCCGAGCCAGTCGAACTGTTCGGGCGAGGCGAGCATGTCCCGCATCACCTGGACGAGACCTTCGTCGGCCGCGACCTCCGCCATCCGCCGGGCGTCCTCCTGGGCGAGCGCCAGGAAGAGTCCGTCCTTGTCCTTGAAATGATGGAAGATCGCGCCGCGCGACAGTCCGGTGGCGTCCTCGAGACGCCGAACCGTCGCGCCTTCGTAGCCGTGTTCGGCGAAGCAGCGCCGCGCGCCGTCGAGAATCTGGCTCCGCCGCGCGGCGAGATGGTCCTCACTGACCTTGGGCACCGGCACCTCCTTCGTCGTGTGCGGTGTGAGCACTCCGGCATCCGTGGCAAGGGCCCTGGGGCCGTTGAAGGCCCGCGTGGAGCAAAGCGCTCACGACCACGGCCGATTCGACGGTGTAGCACCGCGAAACGTGGTCGTGAGCGCTTGGCGCCTGTTCGGGCCGAGAGTGCTCACCGTCGCGTCGCGCCCCGGGGGCGGCGACGCGCACGGGATGGGCGGCTGCCCCGCCGGAACGGCGAGGCAGCCGCACAGCCGTCTCTATCCCCGAATCATGTTGCGCAGGACGTACTGCAGGATGCCGTCGTTGCGGTAGTAGTCCGCCTCGCCGGGGGTGTCGATGCGCACGACCGCGTCGAAGACGACCTTCTCACCGTTCTCCTTGGTCGCGGTGACCTTCACCGTCTCCGGGGTGACGCCCTCGTTGAGCTTCTCGATGCCCTCGATGTCGAAGACCTCGGTGCCCGTCAGGCCCAGCGACTTCGCGGACTCGCCGGCCGGGAACTGCAGCGGGATGACACCCATGCCGATGAGATTCGAGCGGTGGATGCGCTCGAACGACTCGGTGATGACGGCCTTCACGCCGAGCAGACGGGTGCCCTTGGCGGCCCAGTCACGCGACGAACCGGAGCCGTACTCCTTGCCGCCCAGGACGACCAGCGGGATGCCGGCCTGCTGGTAGTTCTGCGACGCGTCGTAGATGAACGACTGCGGAGCGCCTTCCTGGGTGAAGTCGCGGGTGTAGCCGCCCGAGACGCCGTCCAGGAGCTGGTTCTGCAGACGGATGTTCGCGAACGTGCCGCGGACCATCACCTCGTGGTTGCCACGACGCGAACCGAGCGAGTTGTAGTCCTTGCGCTCGACGCCGTGCGCATCCAGGTACTGCGCGGCCGGGGTCCCGGGCTTGATCGGGCCGGCCGGGCTGATGTGGTCGGTGGTGACCGAGTCGCCGAGCAGCGCGAGAACGCGGGCGCCCTTGATGTCCTTGACCGGCTGTGCCTCGAGCGGCATGCCGTCGAAGTACGGGGCCTTGCGGACGTAGGTGGAGTCCGGGTTCCACGCGAACGTGTCGCCCTCGGGGGTCTCCAGGTTCTGCCAGCGGCTGTCACCCTTGAACACGTCGGCGTAGGACTTGCGGAACATGTCCTGGCTGATCGCCGACTTGATGGTGTCGTCGATCTCCTGCGCGGACGGCCAGATGTCCTTCAGGAACACGTCGTTGCCGTCCTGGTCCTGGCCCAGCGCGTCGTGCTCGAAGTCGAAGTCCATCGTGCCCGCGAGCGCGTACGCGATGACCAGCGGCGGGGACGCCAGGTAGTTCATCTTGACGTCGGGGGAGATGCGGCCCTCGAAGTTGCGGTTGCCCGAGAGCACCGCGGTCACCGACAGGTCGTTGTCGTTGACGGCCTTGGAGATCTCCTCCGGCAGCGGGCCGGTGTTACCGATGCAGGTGGTGCAGCCGAAACCGCCGAGGTAGAAGCCGAGCTTCTCGAGGTACGGCCACAGGCCGGCCTTCTCGTAGTAGTCGTTGACGACCTGCGAGCCCGGAGCCATGTTGGTCTTGACCCACGGCTTGGTGGACAGGCCCTTCTCGACCGCGTTGCGGGCCAGGAGGGCAGCGCCCAGCATGACCGACGGGTTCGAGGTGTTGGTGCAGGACGTGATGCCCGCGACCACGACGGCACCGTGGTCGAGGATGAACTCGCCGCGATCCTCGGAGACGACCTTGACCGGCTTCGACGGACGGCCGTGGGCGCCGTTGGCGGCCGAGTGGACGACGACGGCGTCGTCGTCGGCGAAGGACAGGACGGCCGGATCGGACGCCGGGAAGGACTCCTCGACGGCCTCGTCGAGCTTGCTGTGCTCGGCCGGCAGCTGCTCCTCGACGTAGTTGTGGATGTCCTTGCGGAAGGCGATCTTCGACTCCGACAGCAGGATGCGGTCCTGCGGGCGCTTCGGGCCGGCGATCGACGGGACGACCGTCGACAGGTCCAGCTCCAGGTACTCGGAGTAGGCCGGCTCGTTCGCGGCGTCGTGCCACATGCCCTGTTCCTTGGCGTACGCCTCGACGAGCGCGAGCTGCTCGTCGCTGCGGCCGGTGAGGCGCAGGTAGTTGATGGTCTCGCCGTCGATCGGGAAGATCGCGGCGGTGGAACCGAACTCGGGGCTCATGTTGCCCAGCGTCGCGCGGTTCGCGAGCGGCACCTCGGCGACGCCGGCGCCGTAGAACTCGACGAACTTGCCGACCACACCGTGCTTGCGGAGCATGTCGGTGACGGTGAGCACGACGTCGGTGGCGGTCACACCGGGCTGGATCTCACCGGTGAGCTTGAAGCCGACCACGCGCGGGATGAGCATGGAGACCGGCTGGCCGAGCATCGCGGCCTCGGCCTCGATGCCGCCGACGCCCCAGCCCAGCACGCCGAGGCCGTTGACCATCGTGGTGTGCGAGTCGGTGCCGACGCAGGTGTCGGGGTAGGCCTGCCCGTTGCGGACCATGACGGTCGGCGCGAGGTACTCGATGTTGACCTGGTGGACGATGCCCATGCCCGGGGGGACGACCTTGAAGTCGTCGAACGCGCCCTGGCCCCAGCGCAGGAACTGGTAGCGCTCGCCGTTGCGCTGGTACTCGAGGTCGACGTTGCGCTCGAGCGCGTCGGCGGTGCCGAAGTAGTCGAGGATGACGGAATGGTCGATGACCATGTCGGCCGGCGACAGCGGGTTGACCTTGTTCGGGTCGCCGCCGAGCGTGGTGACGGCCTCACGCATGGTGGCGAGGTCGACCACACAGGGCACACCGGTGAAGTCCTGCATGATCACGCGGGCAGGGGTGAACTGGATCTCGACGCTCGGCTCGGCCGAGGGATCCCAGTTCGCGATGGCGCGGATGTGGTCAGCGGTGATGTTCGCACCGTCTTCGGTGCGCAGCAGGTTCTCCGCGAGAACCTTCAAAGCGTAGGGCAGCTTCTCGGTGCCGGGAACAGCGGAGAGGCGGAAGATCTCGTACGAGTTCTCTCCGACCTCCAGCGTCCCTTTGGCGCCGAACGAATCAATACTGGTGCTCACGTCAGCTCCACTCGTAGATGAGGCTCGCCGCCGACGGGGCTGTGTCGACGGCCGAAGCGAGGCACACGAAACCGCACCGTGGTCCCAGGGGGCGGGGGTGGTGGTGTCGTGGCGTCTCGCACCGAGTCTAACAGTACGCTTGTCCTGCAATGCGCGCGGCGCAACCCTCGGTTGTGTCCTGCACCGCGCCCGGGTGCCGGTGCGGGCCGGCCGTCCGCGCCGATCGCGTAGGGTGCGGATGTCGCCGCGCGCGGGTTCTGCGAGTCCACCCGACTCACCGGGACCCGACCGCCGGTCCCGTCCCCGCACCACCGGAGAGAGATGTCTGCGCCACTGCCACGAATTCCTGTGCCATCGGCCACGGACCTCCCGCCGAGCGTCACGCTCGAGCAGGTGCTGGCAGACCTCGCCGACGACGGGGTCTCCGCGCCGTCCGACCGCGTCGACGACCTGGTCGAGCAGGTGGAACGCGCCCACGACCACGGCATCGAGCTGCGCGTGATCGTCGTCGACCGGGACCCGCGGATCGATTCGCAACTGCGCGACCTCGCGACCGAGGTCGGTAGCGAGCAGGGCGGCACCGTGCTCGTGCTCAGCCCCGGCTGGGTCGGCGCCTACAGCGACAGCCTCGATCGGGTGACCCTCGAGGCGGCACAGGACCGCACGTACACCGGCGACCCGGTCGTCTCCACCCGCAACTTCGTCGACTCGATCACCGAACCCGGTCCGGACTGGACCGCCTGGACCGTCGTGCTGATCGTCCTCGTCGCGGCCGCCGCCGGCGCGACCGCGGCCGCCAAGGCCGTGCGCCGCCGCAAGGACGAGGCCGCGTTCGTCGAACCCGACGCGCGGTAGCGAACACCCCTCACCCGGCCGCTCCGCATCCGAGCGGCCGTTTTTCCGTGCCCTCACCCGGGCCGCGGCTTCGTCGACACGGACAAAATTTTGCGGCTTTATCTGTGACTGTCGCGCGAAATGAGCCCTTTGTGTCGTACGGTGCCTTTGGCGCTCTTGGGGAAGGAGTGTCGCACTTGCCGTCGTGGGACCGCAGTCCACGACGGCGGGAACGGCTCTGCGGACAGATCGCGCGGCGCGCGATCCGATGCAGCGTGCAGTCCTTCCCTCGGCGCGGCGGATCGGGTTCGTCCCCGACACCACCGAGGGAGAAATGATGTGAGGCGCTTCGGTTTCCACGGGGGGGATACGCGACGGTTCGGGTCGCGGCGGCATCGTCGCGGTGGGGGAACCGGCCCACGGCCGTGGGCCGGATCGCGGCTGTCGGCCGGACGGCTGTTCATCGGACGCCGGCTGTTGATCGCACTCGGACTTGTCGCGTCACTGTTCGTGGGGACCGCGGCCTCGGTGGGGGCGGTTCCGGAACCACCTCCGAACCCGAGCGACGACGCACTCGCTGCCGCCGGAGCGGCCGTCGACACGGGCCTCGGCCGCGTCGGCGAGCTGATCGTGCGCATCGCGTCCGCCGATCAGCAGCTCGCCGAGCTGGAGAACCAGGTCGCGATCAAACGCGAGAACGTCAACCGCGCGCTGGTGGACCTGCAGAACGCCCGGGATACCGCCGACGCGGCCGCCTACGCCGTCGTGCAGTCGCAGCAGGCGCTCCGCGACGCCGGCATCCGGATCCAGCAGGCGCAGAGCGATTTCGACGCTTTCGCCCGGAGCAGCTACACCCGCGGCATCAACGCCGCGTCGCTGTCCGCGTTCCTCGGTTCGGCGGGCCCGGACGAGCTCCTCGATCGTGCCCAGGTGATGCGCCTGCTGTCGGCGGGGCGCAATGCCGTGCTCGACGCGCTCGAACGTGCCCGCACCGAGGAAGCGAACAACAACTCCCGTGCGCGGGCGGCCAAGCAGGAGGCCGACGCGGCGGCCGAGGCGGCCGAACAGCGCAAGGCCGACGCCGAGGCCGCGATCGCGCAGGCCCGGTCGGCACTGGACCAGCAGGCGGCGGACAAGCAGCGGATCGAGATCGAGCGTGCGGCGGCGCAGGCCGAACTGGATGCGGCCCGGCAGAACGTCGCCGGGCTCGAGAACCAGCGCGCCGAATACGCGGCGTGGGACCGGCAGCGGCAGGCCGAGGAGGCCGCCCGCGCCGCCGCCGAGGAGGCGGCACGGCAGGCGGCAGTGGAGGCGGCGCAGCGGGTCGCGGCGGATGCCGCGGCGCGCGCCCGCGCCGCCGAGCTCGCCAACGGCCAGCGCCCGCACACCCAGATCGACGGTTATCGCGTCGACCCCGGCGACTGGGCGGGCGCCGAAACCCCGCTGCCGGACGACGAGGACGAGGACGACACCTCGACCGCGGATTCGTCGGGGGATTCGTCGACCGGGGACTCCTCCACCGGAGATTCGTCGACCGGAGGTTCCTCGACCGGAGGTTCCTCGGCCGAGGACGACACGGACACCGGGGACGGCTCGGACACCGGAGACAGCTCGGACGCCGGGGAGGGCACGGACACCGAGGACACCGAGGAGCCGAGCAGCAGCGGCCGGGACTGGGGCAACCCGGACCCCGGCGACCCGATCGACGAGAGTTCCGTCTCGCCGTCGACGCCGAAGTCCAAGCCCCGCACCACCCCGCGGACGACGATCACCGGCCCCGCCGCCGTCGAAACCGTGATCGATCGCGCGATGTCGCAGATCGGTGTGCCCTACGCGTGGGGCGGCGGCGACGAGAACGGCCCCACGCGCGGCATCCGCGACGGTGGCGTCGCCGACAGCTACGGCGACTACAACAAGGTCGGCTTCGACTGCTCCGGACTGATGATCTACGCGTTCGCGGGCATCGGGATCTCCCTGCCGCACTACACCGGCTACCAGTACACCGCAGGCAAGCAGGTGCCGTCGGCGGAGATGAAGCGCGGCGACATGATCTTCTACGGCCCCAACGCGAGCCAGCACGTGGCGCTGTACCTCGGGGACGGGCAGATGCTCGAGGCCCCGCAATCGGGTTCGCACGTGAAGATCTCCCCGGTTCGCTGGGCCGGAATGACGCCGTATGTGGTGCGGATGGTGTCGTGACAGCGTCCTGACCTGGTACTTCTCGATCGCCGCTCCGCGCAGGGCAGCATGCGCGGGGCACGGTGGCGGCGCCGGGCAGCCACACCTGGAATAGTGGTGCCCGAATGTGATCTCCAGCGGAACGACCTAGGCGAAAGCGGTGGATTCTTGGTGACCTCACGTGAGGGTGGGACGTCGGGCACGAATACCCAGGGCAATGCCCAGGGCGCGAATACCCAGGGCGCGACCGAGCAGGGTGCGACCACGCAGGGCCCGGGTTCGGCTCCGGCCCTATCGAAGGACGGGACGAAACCGCCCGCCACACCCGGCCAGGTGTCGGACGCGCAGCTCCTCGAGAGAGCGATCTACGAGGTCAAGCGCGTCATCGTCGGCCAGGACCGGCTCGTCGAGAGAATGCTCGTCGGTGTCCTCGCCAAGGGCCACGTGCTCCTGGAAGGTGTCCCCGGCGTCGCGAAGACCCTGGCCGTGGAGACGTTCGCGAAGGTGGTGGGCGGCTCGTTCTCCCGCGTCCAGTTCACCCCCGACCTGGTGCCCACCGACCTCGTCGGTACCCGCATCTACCGGCAGGGCCGCGAGGAGTTCGACACCGAGCTCGGGCCGGTGGTCGCGAACTTCCTGCTCGCCGACGAGATCAACCGCGCGCCCGCCAAGGTGCAGTCCGCGCTGCTCGAGGTGATGGCGGAGCGGCACGTCACCATCGGCGGCAAGACGTTCCCCATGCCCGAACCGTTCCTGGTGATGGCCACACAGAACCCGATCGAGAACGAAGGCGTGTACCCGCTGCCCGAGGCGCAGCGCGACCGCTTCCTGTTCAAGGTCCTCGTCGACTATCCGACGGTCGAGGAGGAACGCGAGATCGTCTACCGCATGGGTGTGTCCGCACCCGAACCGAAGCAGATCCTCGACAACGCCGAGCTGCTGCGCCTGCAGGACGTCGCCAGCCGGGTGTTCGTGCACCACGCGCTCGTCGACTACGTGGTGCGGGTGATCTTCGCGACCCGCGCCCCCGCCGAACTCGGCCTTGTCGACGTGGACGGCTGGATCGCGTACGGGGCCTCGCCGCGCGCGACCCTCGGCATCATCTCGGCGGCCCGGGCGCTGGCCCTGGTCCGCGGCCGCGACTACGTCGTTCCGCAGGACGTGCTCGACGTCATCCCGGACGTGCTGCGCCACCGACTGGTGCTGTCGTACGACGCGCTCGCCGACGAGGTCACCGCCGACCAGATCATCAACCGGATCCTGCAGACCGTCGGCCTGCCGCACGTCGCACCGCAGGTCAACGCGCCCAACCCGCCGGCTCCCGCACCGGCGGCGCCGGCCGTGGGTGTCCCGGCCGGCCCCGAGGCGGGTGCGGGGCAGCGGTGAGCCCACGCGCGCACGGGTCGCCGCCGACGTTCCGGTCCGGCGAACTGCGAGATCCCGCACTGACCGCGGCGCTGCGCACCCTCGAGCTCACCGTGCGGCGCCGGCTCGACGGCGTGCTGCACGGTGATCACCTCGGCCTGATCCCGGGACCCGGGTCCGAACCGGGCGACGCCCGCGAATACCAGCCCGGCGACGACGTGCGGCAGATGGACTGGTCGGTGACCGCCCGGACCACGCATCCGCACGTGCGGCAGTCCGTCGCCGACCGCGAACTCGAGACGTGGCTGGCCGTCGACCTGTCCGCCAGCCTCGATTTCGGCACCGGCGTCTGCGAGAAACGCGATCTGGCGGTCGCGGCGGCCGCGGCCGTCGCGCACCTGACCAGCGGCGGCGGCAACCGCATCGGCGCGGTCGTGAGCACCGGGCACGAAATCACGCGTTTCCCGGCGCGCGGCGGCCGCCTGCACGCCCAGGCGATGCTGCGGTCGATCGCGACCACCCCGCACGCGCCGGACGGCACCCGCGGCGACCTGCGCGGCGCGATCGAGGCGCTGCGCCGGCCCCAGCGGCGGCGCGGCCTGGTCGTCGTCGTCAGCGACTTCCTCGGACCGGTCGACTGGGAACGTTCCCTGCGCGCACTGTCCGGCCGGCACGACCTGCTCGCGGTCGAGGTACTCGACCCCCGCGACCTCGAACTCCCGGATCTGGGCGACGTGGTGCTGCACGACCCGGAGACCGGACGCACCCGCGAGTTCACCACCACCGAACGGTTGCGTGCCGACTACGCCGCGGCCGCCGCCGAGCACCGGACCGAGGTGCAGCAGGCCCTGCGCCGCTGCGGCGCCCCGCAGATGACGCTGCGCACCGACCGGGACTGGATCGAGGACATCGTCCGGTTCGTCGCCGCCCGCCGGCACAGCTTCGGCGCGCCGGCCAAGGGGGTCCGATGAGCTTCTCCGACTTCTCGTCACCGTGGTGGCTGCTGTTCCTCGTCGTCGTCGCGGCGCTCGCCGTCGGCTACGTCCTCGTCCAGCGTCGCAAGCAGCGGCACGCGCTGCGCTTCAGCAATCTCGAGATGCTCGAGAAGGTCGCGCCGAACCGGCCCGGTCCCGCCCGGCACATCCCGGTCATCGCGCTGCTGTCCGCGCTGGCGCTGCTCACCGTCGCGTTGGCGGGCCCGACCGCCGAGCAGCGCGTCCCGCGCAATCGGGCGACGGTGGTGCTGGTCATCGACGTGTCGCTGTCGATGGAGGCCACCGACGTCGCGCCGAACCGGCTCGTCGCCGCGCAGCAGGCCGCCAAACAGTTCGCCGACGACCTGACCCCCGGCATCAACCTCGGCCTGGTCGCGTTCTCCGGTACCGCCTCCGTGCTGGTGTCGCCGACCACGAACCGCGAGGCCACCAAGTCGGCCATCGACCAGCTCACCCTCAGCGAACGCACCGCCACGGGCGAGGCGATCTTCACGGCGATGCAGTCCATCGACACCCTCGCCGCGGTGCTCGGCGGCGGTGACCAGGCGCCACCGGCGCGGATCGTGCTGCTCTCCGACGGCAAGCAGACCGTGCCCGAGAGCCCCGACGACCCGCGCGGCGGCTTCACCGCCGCACGGCAGGCCGCCGACAAGGGCATCCCCGTGTCGACGATCTCCTTCGGGACCGAATACGGCACCGTGACCATCGAGGACGAACGGATCCCGGTGCCCGTCGACGACCCGTCGCTCAAGGAGATCGCCAACCTGTCCGGCGGCGCCTTCTTCACCGCGTCCAGCCTCGAGGAACTTGAGGACGCCTACGACACGCTCGAGGAACAGATCGGTTTCGAAACCACCCGCGGTGACGCCAGCCGGCCCTGGCTGGTGCTCGGTGTGCTCGCCGCCGCGGTGGGTCTCGGTGCGGCGCTGGTCCTGCGCCAGCGGCTGCCCTGACAGCTTCCTTCCCCTTCGAGGTCCCGGCGGATCTCGATCGATCACCAGATAGGGTTCGACACCATGACCGACGCACCGACAGACGTTTCCGCTCCCGCCGGCCCGTCCCGCCCCGCCGAGACCCCACGCTCGGTTCTCGTCACCGGCGGCAACCGCGGCATCGGCCTGGCCGTCGCCCGGCGGCTGCAGGCCGACGGCCACAAGGTCGCCGTCACCCACCGCGGCTCGGGAGTGCCCGACGGATTGTTCGGCGTCGTCTGCGATGTCACCGACAGCGACTCCGTCGATGCCGCCTTCAAGCAGGTGGAAGAGCACCAGGGGCCGGTGGAGGTGCTCGTCGCCAACGCCGGCATCACCGACGACACGTTGCTCATGCGGATGACCGAGGAACAGTTCACGAAGGTCCTCGACGCCAACCTCACCGGCGCGTTCCGCTGTGCCAAGCGCGCCAACCGGGCGATGTTGCGCGGCCGCTGGGGCCGGATGATCTTCCTTGGTTCCGTCGTCGGCATGGCCGGGCAGGCCGGCCAGATCAACTACGCCTCCTCCAAGGCCGGCGTCATCGGCCTCGCCCGCTCGGTGACCCGCGAACTCGGGTCGCGGTCGATCACCGCGAACGTCGTGGCCCCCGGCTTCATCGAAACCGACATGACCGCCGAGCTGTCCGACGATCTGCGCGACACCGCGAAGAAGTTCATCCCGCTGCAGCGCCTCGGTCGCCCGGAGGACGTGGCAGCCGTCGTCAGCTTCCTCGCCTCCGAGGACTCCGCATACGTGTCCGGCGCGGTCATCCCCGTCGACGGCGGCATGGGCATGGGGCACTGACGGCGCGAACGCCGCGACCGTAACCGACACTCACTGGAGGACCGACACACTCATGGGCGGACTGCTCGAGGGCAAGACCATTCTCGTCACCGGCATCATCACCGACTCGTCGATCGCGTTCCACACCGCGAAGGTGGCGCAGGAACAGGGCGCGAAGGTGATCATCACCGGTTTCGACCGGCTGCGGCTGATCGATCGGATCGCGCAGCGGCTCCCGCAGCCGGTGCCGCCGGCGATCGAACTCGACGTGCAGAATCCCGAGCACCTCGCGGGGCTCGCCGACAAGGTGCGCGAACTCGCGCCGGAGGGCCTCGACGGCGTCGTGCACTCCATCGGATTCGCGCCGCGTTCGTGCCTGGGCAACCCGTTCCTCGACGCGCCCTGGTCCGATGTGGCCGTGGCCGTGGAGGTTTCGGCGTACTCGTACTCGGCGCTCGCGAAGGCACTGCTGCCGGTGCTCAAGGACAACGCGTCGATCGTCGGCATGGACTTCGATCCGGCGCGGGCCGTGCCGTTCTACAACTGGATGGGCGTGTCCAAGGCGACCCTCGAGGCCGTCAACCGGTATGTCGCCAAGGAGGTCGGAAGCCGCGGCATCCGCTCCAACCTGGTCGCCGCCGGGCCCATCAAGACCCTCGCTGCCAAGGCAATCGCCGGTGACGCCACCGGACCGGGCGCCGAGATGAACCGGCTCAACGAGGGCTGGTCCGCGGCGTCTCCCATCGGCTGGGACGTCGACGACCCGACCCCGGTCGCCAAGACCGTGTGCACCGTGCTGTCGGACTGGCTGCCGGGCACCACCGGTTCGATCGTCTACGTCGACGGCGGCTTCCACTCCCAGGTCGGCTTCGGCGCCTGAGCGGGACACCGATCATGACGAACACCCCCGAGCCCTACGACGCGCTGCTGTTGCTGTCGTTCGGCGGACCCGAACGCCCGGAGGACGTGCGTCCGTTCCTCGAGAACGTCACCCGCGGTCGCGGCATTCCCCCGGAGCGGCTCGAGGAGGTCGTGCAGCACTACCTGCACTTCGGGGGTGTCTCGCCGATCAACGCCCTGAACCGGGAGCTGATCACCCGGATCGAAGCCGAGTTCGCCGCGGCCGGGATCGGGCTGCCGGTGTACTTCGGCAACCGGAACTGGCATCCGATGATCGAGGACACCGTCGCCGCGATGCGCGACGACGGCGTCCGCAACGCCCTGGTGTTCCCGACCTCGGCGTGGGGCGGATACTCCGGCTGCCGCCAGTACCACGAGGACATCGCGCGGGCCCGCGCCGCCGTCCCGGACGGCCCGGCACTGACGAAACTGCGGCAGTTCTACGACCATCCGCTGTTCGTCGGAGCGGTCGCCGACGCCGTCCGGGCCGCCCGCACCGAACTGCCCGCGGACGTGCGCGAGGACGCCCGGGTGGTGTTCACCGCGCACTCGATCCCGCTGTCCGCGGACCGCACCGGCGGCCCCGCCGACGGCGCCGGCCACCTCTACAGCCGGCAGGTCGCCGAGGCGGCCCGACTCGTCGCCGACGCGGCCGGCATCGACGACCACGACCTCGTGTGGCAGTCCCGTTCCGGGCCGCCGCAGGTGCCGTGGCTCGAGCCGGACATCGTCGATCACCTCGACGCCCTGCACGCGCGCGGCGTGAGCGCCGTGATCGTGGTGCCGGTCGGTTTCGTGTCCGACCACCTCGAGGTCGTGTGGGATCTCGACACCGAGGCGAAGCAGAAGGCCGCCGAGCTCGGCATGGGGTTCGTGCGGGCCGCGACCGCCGGGGCCGACGCCCGCTTCCCGCAGCTCGTCCGGGTGCTCGTCGAGGAAGCGGCGACCGGTCGGGAGCCGGAGCGGCTCGGTTCGGAACCGCTGCTCGGCGCCGGCCGCAACGGCGCGTTGTGCGCGGCCGGGTGCTGTCAGCTGCCGGCTCGGCCGACTCGACCGACGGCTCCCTGATCCCGGGTCACCCGCTGCTCTGCGCGGCGAGCGGGGAGGCGAACCAGCGCGGCAGGCTGCGGCGCAGGGTGACCGGCCCGTCGATCGCGACGGCACCCGAGCGCAAGGCCTCCGACCACTGCCGTTCACCGCGCCAGATCTCGGTGAGCGCCCGCAGATCCGCGGTGACCGCCACCGACTCCTCGAAACCGGGATCCACGTCGCACACGTCGACCTCGTCCGGGGTGATGACCAGCCACCACCGTCGTGACCCGCGCGGCGCACCGGTGAACGCGAACCGCACCACCACCCGGTCCTGAGGGATCGCGGAGCGGTCGACGTTGCGGTGCATGTCCCACATCAGCAGCTTCGGATCCAGATCCTCGTCGCCGAGCCGTCCGGTCCACCGCGACCCCCAGGCGCCGAGGGCGTCCACCACCGCCTCGAGATCCCGGCCGGCGGGGGTGAGCACGTAGCGGATGTCGCCACCGTCGGTGACCCGACGCACGATGCCCGCGGCCGTCAGCTGATGCAGCCGGGTGGACAGCAGCGACGGCGACATCCGCGGCAGCCCCCGCCGCAGTTCGTTGAATCGTTCGCTGCCGAGCACCAACTCGCGCACCACCAGCAGCGTCCACCGTTCGTCGAACAGCTCCATCGCCTTCGCGACCGGGCAGAACTGGTGATAGGACGCGCCCATGCTCGAATGCTAGGCCGACGCGACCGGCCGTACCCGGCGATCGCGGTACAGATCCTGTACTGGAAGCGCTGCGTCGCCCGTTCCTACAGTCGAAGCACGACCCGATCATCTCCTCGAATCACGAATCGGGACGTATCCCGAAGCACGAGAAAGGAGGCCGGCGCACTCACCCTCCCGCACGAACGCGGGAGGGTCCGCGCCGGAACACACGATGAGCGAATCAACGACAGCAGCGATCGACGACCGCGCGTTGAAGGCGAAGCATCGGGCGATGTGGGCGCTCGGGGACTACCCGTCGGTCGCCACCGAGGTGATCCCGACACTCGGCCCGATTCTGGTGTCCGCGTGCGAAGTCGGCGCGGGAGACCGGGTTCTCGACGTCGCGGCAGGGTCGGGCAACGCGGCGATCCCCGCCGCGCTCACCGGGGCCACGGTGGTCGCGACGGATCTGACGCCGGAACTGTTCGAGATGGGCCGCCGCGACGCCGCCGCCGCGGGCGCGACCCTCACCTGGCAGGAGGCCGACGCCGAGGCGCTCCCGTTCGACGACGCGAGCTTCGACGTCGTGCTCTCCTGCGTCGGTGTCATGTTCGCGCCGCACCACCAGGCGGCCGCGGACGAACTGGTCCGCATCACCCGGCCCGGCGGCCGCATCGGGCTGCTGAGCTGGACCCCCGAGGGATTCATCGGCCGCATGTTCGCGACCATGAAGCCGTACGCGCCGCCGCCCCCGCCCGGTGCCCAGCCGCCGCCGCTGTGGGGGGACGAGCAGCACGTGCGGTCGCTGCTGGGGGACCGGGTCACCGACGTGCAGGCGCACAAGGAGAAGCTGCGGGTGGAACGCTTCGGCAGCGGCGAGGAGTTCCGGGACTTCTTCAAGGCGGCGTACGGGCCGACCATCGCGGTCTACCGGGCGATCGCCGACGAACCCGACCGCGTCGCCGCACTCGACCGCGACCTGGCGGAGCTGGGCCGCAGCTTCGACCAGGGCGGGGGAGCGATGGAGTGGGAATACCTGCTGCTCACCGCACGACGCGCCGGCTGACCGGACGCGAGGTCACAATGCGGAGCCGGTCTGCGCGACGGGTGCCAGGGGCTGCGGGGGTGCGTCGAGGCCGTGCACCGCACCGAAGTCGACGACGTCCGCAGCGTCGGTGCCGGCAAGGGCGTAGAGATCGTAGGTGCCCGTCGACGACGCCGGCGGGGTGAACGTCAGCTTCTCCTCGCGCACCTCGCCGGGTTGCAGCGTCACCTCGATCGGGTCGGCGACCGTCGCGCCGAGTCCGCCCTCGGGCGCACCGACACCGAGCCACACCCGGCCGGAGAACGGCTCGTCGCCGGCGGTGAGAACCACCGTGGCCTCGGCCTCCCCGGTCGGGGCGGGCACGGCTTCGATCTCCAGCGACACCTCCACCGGAAGGTCGATGTCCGGGACCTGCGGGCGGGTGGACGACGGTGATCCGTCCCCGATATCGGGCCAGTCGTCCGCCCACACGATCCGGTCGATCAGAGCCTCGCGTCGCTGAGCGCCGCTGGGCAGCTTGATGTCCCGGCGCGGGCTCGCGTGGTAGACGATCCAGTCGTCCCCGGCGTCGTCGGTGACGACGCTGTTGTGGCCGGGTCCGGCCCAGCGGTCGCTGCCCGCGAGGATCAGTGCGCCGCCCCCGTCGCCGAGATCCTGGCCCTTGCGGTCGAGATACGGCCCGGTCAGGGAGGTGGACCGGCCGGCGATCACCCGGTAGGCGGTGTTGCCGCCGTTGCAGCAGTTCCCGGCCGAGACGAACAGATAGTAGAAACCGTTGCGGTGCACCACGAACGGGCCTTCGAACCGCTCGTCGGCGACCTTCACGGGGGTACCGTCCGGCGCGGTGCCGTCCGGGGAGAGTGGAATTGCGTAGACGCCCTTGAAGTTTCCGACGAGCATCGTCTTCCCGGTGCCGCCGTCCCAGACGAACGGATCGATCGTGCCCTCGATTCCGACGTCCTCGGCGCAGAACACCGGGCGGCCCAGATCCGTCCACGGTCCCGCCGGGTCGGGGGAGGTCGCCAGGCCGATGCACGGATTCGAGACGTCGTTCAGCGAGTAGTACAGGTGGTACACCCCGTCGAATTCGTGGATGCTCGGCGCCCACGGGTGCTTGCCGGGATCGTGCCACGCGGGAGGCTGATCGAACACGTCACCGACGTACATCCAGTCGACGAGGTCGTGCGAGGTGAACATCGCCATCGTGTGCATCCCGCGGCCGTCACCCCAGTCGTCGGCCGTGCTGTAGAGGTAGAACGTGCCGTCCGGGGCGCGCAGGATCGACGGGTCCGCGGCCACCGGTTCGACGACCGGATTCGCGTGCGCCACCTGGACGGGTGCGATCAGGGCGGCGAGCAACCCCAGGATCGCCGCCGCGATCCACCGTCCTCCGGTGCGGTGTCGGGCGGCGGGTGTTCGACGCGCCCGCGGCACGGTGATCCGATGGTTCTGCACGTCGCTCCTCGATGTCGGCCCAACCCGCCCGAAGTGCGACAAATGTATACGGATGTGACTCGTGTGACAGCAGATGCGGAAAGCCGACCGCGGGACCGTGACGCAACCGTGTCCTCGGCGGTGTGTCTTTGTGGCGGTCCCAGCCGCCACAAAGGCACACGGGCGGCGTCAGCCGCCGGTTGTCCGGCGACTGTGACGACCGGCTTCGAGCGCCGCGGCGACCGCACCCAGCCGGGCCTGCCGCACGGTGGTCAACAGCGGCCGCAGCGCCGCCTCGCGGCTCGTCGCCGCGGACATCGACCCGGCCTGCAGTCCGGCGCCGCGCGCCGCGACGTCCAGGATCGCGGACACCTGGTCGGCGGAGTCGAGGATGCGCACGGCACGCACCGGAAGCGATTCGGGATAGCGGTGCCGGGCCTGCTGGGCGATCGCCTCGGCGATCTCCGCGCGCGGGTCGGATCGGCGACCGTCCGTGCCGACGGTCGGGATACCGGTCAGGGTCGCCGCAGCATCGCGCACCGCCTCGCGCATCGTGAACTCGGCCTCGCCGAGACCGGGACGGGCGGGCGCATCCGGCAGGGCCGGCACCGCGAACACGGTCCAGCGCAGCACATCCGGACCCTCCACGGTCGGGACCAGCCCGATCCCCGGCGCCCCGGGCGCCCCGACCAGGACGCCTTCACCGGCCGCCAGCGCCGCCGTCGCGAACGCGGTCCCGGCCGGCAGCCCGGAGACGTCGCCGGGGGCGGGCAGCACGAGCCGGATGCCGGCGGTGTCCGCCGGATCGGCGCGACGCACCGCCGTCAGCAGCGCCGCGGCCCCCGTCGCCGCACCGGCGCCGGAGCCGGGCAGGCCCGCGGCCGATGCGGCCGCGTCGTCGTCCGCGAACACCAGGTGCAGCGGGGCCCAGGTGTTGAGGGCATCGATCACCTCGTCGGGCGCGGCGTCGCCGGACAGCCACACGCCCGCCCACAGGGTCAGGGTCAGGCTCGGGGAACTCACCGGCACAGCATACGGCGGCACGTCACACCGGCATCCCGGCGTGGCAGCCGCAACGGCACCACGCCGTGTCCTAACGTCGTCGGGCGTGAGCCCACGCGACATGTACGGCGGCGACATCTACGCCGGCCACGCCCGCACCCGCAAGCCGACGGTCCCGGAACTGGCGGCCGAGAGGGATCTCGTCGTCGAGGACGCCGCCTCGGGCTGGTGCGGCGCCGTCGTGGGCTTCGAACGCACCTACGACGGGGACTTCGTGCGCCTCGAGGACGGGCAGGGTCGCACCCGACTGTTCGCGATGCGCCCGGCCGCGTTCCTCGTCGACGGCAAACCGGTCACGCTGGTGCGGCCGAAAACCCGTCCGGCCGCGCAGAAACCGGCGCGGTCCGCGTCCGGGTCGACCCGCGTCGAGGGACTGAAGGCGCGGGTCGCGCGCGGCAGCCGCATCTGGGTGGAGGGCGTGCACGACGCCGCGCTCGTCGAACGGGTGTGGGGTCACGACCTGCGCGTCGAAGGGGTGGTCGTCGAGCAGCTCGAGGGCCTGGACAACCTCGCCGAGCGGCTCGCCGAGTTCGAACCGGGACCCGGCCGGCGGATCGGGGTGCTCGCCGACCACCTCGTCGCCGGGTCCAAGGAGGAACGGCTGACCGCGAACCTCGGCCCGTACGTCATGGTCACCGGCCACCCGTACATCGACGTGTGGGAAGCGGTGCGGCCCAAGACCTTGAGCATCGCGGCGTGGCCGAAGGTGCCGCGCGGGCAGGACTGGAAGACCGGGGTGTGCCGGGAACTGGGCTGGGGCAGCCCGCAGGACGGCTGGCGCCGGGTCTACGGTGCGGTGTCGTCGTTCCGGGATCTCGAGGCGCCGCTGATCGGTGCCGTCGAACGGCTCGTGGACTTCGTGACCGAACCCGAGGAGGGCTGAGCCGCCCGACGCGATCCGTCAGCGGCCGCCGGTCTCGGGTGCGGGTTCGGCCTCGCCCGTTCCGGGCAGCCCGGCCCCGACGCCCCCGACATCGGTGATGGTCCAGTCCGATGCGCGGTCCATGGTCACCCGGTAGGTCGCGGTGGCCGCCACCCCGTCCGGGGTCTGCTTGCTCTTGGACACCATGTCGACGAACACCTGCACGACGAAGGTGTCGCCGTCGTTGCTCGCCACCTCGGCGGCGAGCAGACGTGCGGTGGAGGTGTACTCCATCTGGGTCAGCCACGGCGCGACGACGTCGACGGCCCCCTCGAGCTTCGGCACGAGTTGTTCACTGACACCGTCGGTCAGCGCGTCCCGCCAGGCGTCGAGATCACGGAAGTCGACCTCCGAGACGTTCAGCGCATATTCCGAGGCGACGGCCTCGGCTTCGGCCTCGGTGTCCAGCCGGCTCTGCAGGGCCTGCAATTGCTCGGACGAGTCGTCGGTCGCCCACAGCACCCCGAAGGTCACCGCGGCGACGAGCGCGAGCACCGCGACGATCGCGACGGTGCGGAACGACGACCACCACGGGCCGCGGCTGCCGGTCTCCCCGGTGCTCGGCCCGGCCTCGGCTGGATCCTGTTCGGTGACATCGGTTTTCGACATGACGCTGTCTTCCTTCTTCATCGGGGCACGCTCACGGTGAAACGAACACTGTCGCCCGGCATGGTCGCGATGGCCTGTTCGAGCAGGGTACCGAGGTCCATTCGGCCGACCACGGATCCGGTGGCCTGGGTGACGGGCCGCAGCGCGACCCCGATCGCGCCGAGTTCGGGGGCCATCTTCGACAGGAACTCGGCGAGTTCGATCTCCTGCTGACGCCAGGAGCCGAGGATCTCCTCGCCCTTGAGCACCGAGGATCCTTCGAACAGGTACTCGTACGAGATGCCGAGGGTCTCACCGAACTGGTCCAGCATGGGAGGAGCGGCGACCATCGCCGGTCGCACCCACTCCACATCGCCCATCATCCACATCAGGTCGCTCAGAACGGTTTCCAGCGAGCCCTCGTGCCGGGTCAGGGTGGACAGCAGCAGTTCGGCACCGCGACCCGCCGCGGGCATCGTCTCCTCGAGTCCTTCCACCGACTCGGTGAACGTGGCGACGAGTTCGTTCAGCGACTCCGCATCGGTCTGCTCGAGCAGTTCCGAGGTCGTCGCGAGGAGATCGGGCACCGAAGTCGGGAGTTCGACGACCTCGGTCAGGTGCGCCCCGTCCTCGAGATAGGGGCCCTCGGTCGACGCCGGGAGGAACGAGAACACCGGTTCGCCCAGCGACGACAGGTTCTCGACACGCATCGTGCTGTCCACGGGGATGCGGTGCTCGGCCTCGTACGAGAGGTTCATGCGCACGAACCCGTCGAGGTTCTCCAAACCGTCGACACGCCCGATGTTCACCCCGCGGTAGACCACCGACGATCCGGTGCGCAGACCCGCCGCGTCGCGCATGTCCACCACGGCGTGCAGGCGGCGCTGCGTCGGATCCATCTGCAGCACGCCGACCACGAGATACCAGGTGCCCAGGATCATCACCACGACCAGGGCGAGCGCGGACATCCACGCGGGAATACGGGTCACGGCAGAGCTCCGATCATGCGCAGGAGAACCAATCCGTCGGCCGCCGGGCCTCCCTCGTCGCCGGCGATCGTCACCTGACGAATGTCGATGCCGGGTTCGAGCAGGAAGGGGACCAGCTTCTCGTCGACGAGCTCGACCAGCTCGGCCGCGTTGCCCCGCAGCTCACCGGCGGTCGGCGACGGTTCGCGCAGCAACGGGGTGAGCAGCTCGAGATTGTCGTTGATGTGCGGGAGGCGGGGGATCAGCCACTCCAGGCCCGTGACCATGGTGTTGACGTCGATGACGATGTTGAGCACGGCTTCCATGAAGTAGGGCACCCGATCCAGTCGGCGTCGCGCGGTGTCGGAGAACAGGAATCCCACCTCGTCGCGGGCGGCGTCGAGACGCTGGGACAGCTCGTCCGTTGCAACGACGATGCGATCGATCTGGTCGATGTTCGCGGCCGCGTCGCTCAGATCGGTGGAGATCGTCGCGGACAGCTCGCGGGTCTCCGCGGGGTCCTCGGGCAGCACCTCGTTCAGGCGCGCGATCGAATCCTGCAGCCGGGTGAGGCTGCCGCCGTTGACGAACATCGCGATCCGCTCGAGCATGTCCTCGATCTGGGGACCCGGATCCGTGTCGCTCAGCGGGATGGTGTCGCCGTCCCGCAACGGAGCGCCGCTCCCGTCCACCGGCGGCACCAGGGCGATGTAGATGTCGCCGAGCACGGTGTTCTGCCGCAGTTCGGCGCGGGTTCCCTCCGGCACGACCACCGACTCGCGCACGTCGATCCGCGCGACCGCGCTGTGCGGCCCGAGGTCGATCGCCCGCAGGGTGCCCACGGAGATGCCCTCGCTGCGGACGTCGGCTCCGGCCGGCAGGCTCAGCAGCGACTCGAACTCGAGGTTCAGCCGGTAGGTCGGTCCGCGCACCCCGGAGCCGGGCAGGGCGTGGTCGCTGGGGTCGAAGCTGCAGCCGCACAACGCCACCACGGCGGCGAGGACCACGCCTGCCAGCCGGCGCGAGCGGGTGAACGAACGGGTCACGGGGTTGCTCCGATCGTCGACAGGACCAGCTGCGGCAGCGGCACCGACACCGAGCGGGAGGACACCACCGAGCAGGTGTCCGGGGCGATCTGCTCGAGGGCCGCGCAGGTCAGCGTCGCGTCGGGGGTCGGCACCTCGGCTCGGGCCGGATCGAGCTCGACGGACACCGACCCGGGCCGGGTCTGCACCATCGTCGCGAGCATCGTCACGGTGCCGGGGATCGTCGCGAGCAGTTCGCTCGAGTTCTCGGCCCCGGTCCGCAGCATCGTCAGGGTGGGCAGCGTGGAGTTCAAGGCGTTCATCAGGTAGGGGAAGTGCTCGTTGAACAGCCGGTCGAGCGGGCCGACGGCCAGGGACAGCTTCTCGACGAGGATCTTCGCCACGACGAGCATCTGCTCGATGCCGGCCAGACCGGGAGCGAACGTCTGGATGGTGGACTTGACGTTCTCCCAGTCACCCGTGAGAAAGGTGGTCATCTCGGCGGAGTTGTCGAGGATCTGCCCGAGCTGGTCCATGAAGTTGTCCGGCGACGACAGCAGTTCCGCGAGGTCGCGCAGTTCGCGGTTCAGCGTCGGGCCGAGACCCTCGAACTCGCGTCCGGCGTCCTTCAGGGCCGATTCGAGCGGCGCCGTTCCGTCGGGGCCACGCTCGGTCATCTGCCGCACGAGCTCGGAGAACGATCCGAGTGCCTCCGACACGCTGACCGGGGTGCGGGTACGGGCGGTGTCGATGCACATGTCCGAGGTGAGCGCCGGGCCCGGTCGGGGATCGGCATCGACGAGTTCGACGCGCCGATCGGTGAGGATCGACGCATTGGTGATCACCGCACCGGTCTCGGCGGGAAGCTCCCGGTCGCCGACGGTCATGTCGACGCGCACGCGCGCGCCGTCGGGTTCGATCCGGTCCACGGTCCCGACGGAGATTCCCCGGATGGTGACGGGAGAGCCGGGATACAGGCCGTAGGAGTCCTCGAAATAGGCGCAGATCGCGTCGTCGTCCCGGGAGGTCGCGGCGAAGGCGGTCGCGCCGGCCACGGCCAGCGCCACGACGGTCACCGCGGGCACGAGTCGTCGTGAATTCGTCGTCAGTGTTCGCATCTCAGCACCGTGTTCCCGGCATCGGGAGACAGACATCGGGTCGCTGGACCGTCAGCCCGCTCTGATCGAGAAGTGCCTGCCCTTCGGGACCCGCGATCGCGGCGAGTCCGGTCAGCGTGGCACGCATGGAATTCGTCATCTCCTCGACGGACGCCGACAGTTCCGCGCTGCTGTCCGCGGCCTCCACGAGGTGAGGAATGAGGGGTTCGACCTTCTCCTGGTACGGGCCGCTGAGGAAGTCGAACAGGAGTCCGGCGAGCCCGGATAGCCCGTCGGCGAAGATCTTCACGTCCTGGTGGGCTTCGACGATCTTCGGTCCGAGGATGGCGTAGCCCCGGATGATCTCGAGCGCGAGTTCCTGGTTGTCGTTGGCCGTGCGGAGATATTCGTTGGACAGTTCGAGCAGACTTTCGATCTGGTCCTTCTGGTTCGCCATGACGTCCATGACGGCTTCGATATCGGTGACCGTCATGCGCACCGCGTCCGGGGATTCGCCGAGCATCGCGGCGGTCTCGTCCAGGGCCGTGCGCAACGCCTCGGTGTCGAGTTCCTCCACCACCTCGGTGGCCTCCTCGAACATGTCGTTCACCAGGAACGGGAGGGCCGCGCGATTCTGCGGGATGGGCTCGGTCAGCGGCTGCCTGCCCGCCGGGTGCACCGCGAGGTACAGGCCCCCGATGGGGGTGAGCATCCGCACCGACACCGAGGTCTGGTCCCCGAGGAAATGCTCGGAGTCGACGGTGAACTCGACGTCGACGTGGTCGTCGGCCAGGGTCAGCCCGGTGACCGAGCCGACCGGAACACCCGCGATGCGCACGTCGTCGCCGGCGGCGAGCCCCGCGGATTCCGGCAGCTGCAGCCGGTAGGTCGACGCCCCGACCGGGCGCAGATAGAGCGCGAGGACGAGGCCGGCGATCAGGGCGAGGACGAGCAGACCGGACAGCGCCCACCACATCTGGGTGCGGGGATCGGCATCCTCGGATCCGAAATCGAGGCGTCCGAACATGCGGGTGCGCATCAGGCACCTCCGTTGCAGATGGTCAGGGGACGGCCCTCGAGCAGCACGTCGGCCTCGATCGGCAACTGCACCGCGCCGTTGCTGCACTGCCGGGCCGCGTCGACGCGCGGGACGAGGGAATTGATCCCCTCGAAGATCCCGGGCAGCACCGACAGGGTATTGATGGCCGTCTCCGGATCCGGGATCACCTCGTCCACCCGGATGATGAAGTCGTCGTTGCGCTCGAGGAAGTCCTCGTGGCCGGGATAGGCACCGAGACCGAGCTGGGCGAGCAGATTCACGGTGCGGTCGACCTCCGACATCTCGAGGGCGCCGAGCTTGGTCAGGGACAGGAACTCGGTCATGCGTGTCACCAGCGGGGTGAAGATCGAATGGAACACCTCGAGGATGTTCTCGAGGTTCTCGGACCGGCCTTCGAGTTGCTCGTTCAGGGCCGTGAAGTTGTCGAGGAGGGTGCTCATCAGAGCGCTGCGGTCCTCGGCGTAGCTCGCGAGTTCGGCGATGTCGCGCATGACCGGGGTCGGGCTGGATTCGCTGCCCTCGATCAGCGCGGCGACATTGGTCGCCAGCCGGTTGTAGACGGCCGGATCCGCTTCGCGGAGAAGCGGTTTGAGGCCGTTGAAGACGGTGGTGATGTCGAACGAGTCGACGGTGTTCACCACCAGCTCGGCCGGGTCGAGTTCCTGGCCGCCGTCCTCGCTGCGATCGAGTTCCAGATAGCGCTGGCCCGTCAGGTTCTGGAACTTGACCAGGAGCCGGTCCGAGTCACGCAGCCGGTACTCGTCGAGCACGGTGAAGTCGACGATCGCGCGGTTGCCGTCGGACACCGAGATGTCGACAACCTTGCCGATCTGCACGCCGCGCAGGCGCACGTCGGCGTTCTCCTTGAGACCGAAGACATCTCCGAACTGGGCCTGGTAGGCGACGGTCGAGCCGCCGACGGGTCGTTCGATCGCCTGCACGATCAGCACGATGATCAGGGCGACGACGGTCGCGAGCAGCGCCAGCCGGACGGCTGCCTGGCGGGGAGTTCTCATCGGACACCCCCGGTGTTCTCGAGCGGAACCCGGAAGGCCGGGAAGGTCTCCACGAGGACGTCCACCCCCAGGACCACCCGGTCACCCTGCTGGTGCAGGGCACCGTCGGCGCCGTCCACGAGCCGGGCGACCTGGTCGGGGGAGACGGTGCGCAGGCTCTGGTTCATCGGGATCAGGATGTCGAGCAGCATGTCCACGGCATCCGAGGTCGGGCCCAGGGCGCCGACGATCTCACCGGACAGCGCGAGCACGAGATGCGAGACCTCGGTGATCGTCTCGCTCGCCTGCCGGGTGCGGAAATCGTCCTCGAGTTCCTCGACGGACGCGATCGCCGACAGGGTGTTCAGGGCCGACGGGGTGAACACGGCGATGCCCTCGGAGACGTCGGCGAACTTCGGCAGCAGCTCGCTCAGCGGCTCGTTCTGGGTGCGGGCGATGTTGCGCATCACCAGCAGCGACGAGGCGAGCAACGGCGCCATCTGCTGCGTCAGCTCCGCGGCACTGTCGATCGAGTCCGACAGCTGCGGCGTCACCACATCCAGCAGCAGCCGGCCGGAATCGCGCAGCACCGTGGTCACGGTGAAGTCCCCGACGTCGCCGAGGGCGAGGGTGCTGCCCGGTTCGATCGGCTCTCCGCCCGGCATCGGGATGAGTTCGAGTGCGGTGGAACCGAAGATGTTCGACGAGACGAACCGGGTGTGCATCGACGTCGACAGTTCGTCCAAGTGGTTCTCGTCCACGCTGAGCCTGACGATCTGATTCTGAGGCCCCTGGGGCTCGACGTCGATCACCGTGCCGATCGACATGCCCCGCAGGCGAACCGCGGTGTCGGTGGAGACCCCGTCACCGAGATTCGTCGCGGTGACCGCGAATTCGACCTCACCGGACCGATCCGGCTCCGTCGCCCACCAGGCCGCGGTGACGACGAGCGCGGCCGCGACGACAACCGCGAGCCCGCGGATCCGTAACCCCCGGCGACCGGGCCCGAAGCCCGAATACTGTGCTGTGCTCACTTACTCCCTCACCCCGAGAAACTGATCGTCGCGTCGAGTCCCCACATCACGAGCGTGAGCACCATGTCGGTGGTCACGATCAGGACGAGGCTCGCGCGGATGGCCCGCCCGGATGCGATCCCGACCCCCTCGGGACCGCCGCTCGCGTGATAGCCCTGGTAGGCGTGCACGAGCGTCACGACCAGGACGAACACCACGACCTTGATCAGCGAGTAGATCAGGTCGACCGGCTCGGTGAACATGTGGAAGTAGTGGTCGTAGGCGCCCGAACCCTGGCCCTGCACCACGGTGACGGTCACGCCGGTGGCGGCGAACCCGAGCGCGAGCGCGATGAGATAGGACGGGACGACGGCACCGACCGCGGCGATGAGCCGGGTGGACACGACGTACGGAATCGAGTCGATGGCCTGGGCCTCGAGCGCGTCGATCTCCTCCGAGATCCGCATCGCACCGACCTCGGCCGTGATCCGGCACCCGGCCTGCGCGGCGAAACCGATCGCGGCGATCAGCGGCGCGAGCTCGCGCGGGTTGGCCAGCGCCGACATCGCACCGGTCAGCGGTCCCATCCCGAGCATGTCCAGCGCCGAGAACCCGACGAGACCGACCATCGCACCCGCGACGATGCCGAGGATGGCCAGGACCGGGGCGACGCCGCCGCCGACGATGACGGCGCGGCCGTTACCCCAGGTCAGGTCGGTGAAGATCGCGACGGTCTGGCGCCGGTTGCGGCGCAGGGCGTGTCCGATCCCGCGGAACGAGACGACGACGAAGTGCAGGTAGAGCCCGAGGGACTCGATCGGGTCCCAGGCCCGGCGTGCGTGACGCGTCCACCGCAGGCCCCTGGGCAGATAGGGGGACGGCGCCGCGACCGGGGTCTTCTGTGCGGCGCTCATCAGAGGAACCTCATCGGAACGAACATCAGGACCACCTGGGTGATGAAGAGGTTGACGACCATGCAGGCGATGATGCTGAGCACCACGGCCGCATTGACGCTGTCGGCCACGCCCTTCGGGCCGCCCTTGGCCTCGAGCCCGCGCTGGCTCGAGATGACGGCCACCACGTAACCGAAGACCGCGGCCTTGAGCAGACACACGATCAGGTCGGTGGTCGAGGCGAAGCTGCCGAAGGACAACCAGTACGAGCCCGGGGCCACCCCCTGGCCGAGGGAGGCGACCGCGAAGCTCGCGAGGATGCTCATCAGGATGATCAGCACGGACAGCATGGGGGCGACGACGACCATCGCCAGGATGCGGGGGGAGACCAGCCGGCGTTGCGGGTCGATACCCAGGGTGCGCAGCGCGTCGATCTCCTCCCGGATGGTGCGGGAGGCCAGGTCCGCGGAGATCGCCGACCCGCCCGCCCCGCCGATGAGCAGGGCCGCGGCCAGCGGCGCGATCTGCTGCATGACGCCCATGCCGCCGACCGCGCCGGCCATCGAGTTGGCGCCGACGTTGTCGGTCATGCTGCCGACCTGCACGGCGATGACCACACCGAGCGGCAGGGCGACCAGGATCGCGGGTACGGCCGACACCGAGATGAAGAACCAGCCCTGAACGATCGCCTCCCGCAGCGGGAAGCGGCCGGTGGCGATGTCGACGACGAGGTATGCGGTGGCGCGGAAGGCCAACCGGAGCGTGCGCCCGAAGGTGCGTGTCGCCTCGGCGCCGCGTGCGGCGACGGCCCCGCCGAACGGCCGGCCCCCCGGCGCGGCGTCGTCCACGGTTCGTGAAGTCACGTTGATCCCCCTGAGAAAACTGGTGGTGAAGAGCCGAGCGCGCAGCGGGCGGGTCCGGCGGGACCGCGTCGACGACCGCAGCGTCGGTACCGCGTCCGGGACGAATCCGGGGACGCGTTCGATGAACGGTGGAACCGGGTGTCAGACCTCCAGGGCAGCGCGGGCTTCGGGGATCATCCGCACACGTGCGGGGAGTATGCGGCCGGCGGCGCGCACGATCGCGATCAGTGCCCGGAACTCGCGTTCGCGGGCCGGGCTCCACGGCACACCCCAGATCTGCCGGACGTGCTCGGGGAAGGCACCGAACATCAGGGTCTCGACCGGCCGGCCCGTCAGCTTCTCCAGCAGCGCCGGCAGCGGACGGGGCAGTGCCGCGAGTTTCGGTTGGAGAGTTGCGATCACGTCCTGCTCGTCGACGAGTTGCTGCATCCGCCGGGTGCCGGGCGACATGGCGAGTTTCTCCACGACCCCCTGCTCGACGTACGTGCGCAGACCCGCGGCATCGGTGGGCATGTCCTGCTCGCGCACCCCGAAGAGCAGGCCGAGGCGGCGGCTCTCCCGGTAGAACGCTTCCACCTCGGCCTCGGGTTGCGGACCGAAGCAGACCGTGATCGCGTAGATCAGGGACTCGATCGTGGTGAGGTGCACCCACGTCCACACGTCGCGGTTCCACGCGTGGTACTTGCGCCCCTCGTAGTCGAGTCCGGTGATGGGCCGGTGCATCTCGCGCAGTTCACGCGCGGATTCGGCCACGTTCTCGCCGAAGTAGATCCGGTAGGTGTAGGCCAGGGTGTTCTCCGCGCGCACCGACGGCCGGCTGAACGACTTCGAATGTTGTTCGAGCGCAACCATGACGGTGGGATGCGTGCCCTGCAGCGACAGTGCCCGGAACAGGAACAGCGGCCAGATCCGCCGATCCGCCAGCAGGCGGACGAAGGTGCGGTCGGCGACGGGAACGTCCTCCTCGATGTCCACCGAAACACGTTGTGCCGGAGTGGTTTCCATCGCGATCTCCTCGGGTTCGGTGAGCGGGGGCCGGGACGGGGTCATCCGGCAGGCGGTGTGGGCGGCACGACGAGGAACGACAGCATCGTCCTGGCGATGCGTCGTACTCCGTCGTCGGTCGCCGTGGCGGGTCCGAGGTCGGGAGCCAGCCAGACGCTCGCGAAGAAGCGGGAGATGATCTCCGCGGCGGTCTCGGTGTCGAACTCGATGCCGGTCTCCCGCGCCGTGGATTCGAGCTCCTCGCGGACGGAGGTGAGCAGCATGGTGGCGATCTGCGGGTCGTGCATGAGGGGGAGTGCAGCGCCGTCGTCGACGAAGCGCCGGCCCACCGGATGGTTCCGGACGGTGCGCACGGCTTCGACGAGCCACTCGACCGACCTTTCGAGGGGGTCCTCGATCGAGTCGATCGCGGCGTGGAACTCGGTGACGAGGCGATCGAGTTCCCAGGCGAACGCGCGGGAGAGCAGCTCTTCCTTGGTGTCGAAGCGGCGGAACACCGTCGCGCGTCCCACGCCGGCTTCGGCCGCCACGTCGGTCACGGTGGTCCGTTCCAGGCCGTGACGAGCCAGGCACCGCATGGTCGCCGCGAGGATGGCGGCGTCGGTGGGGTCGAGGTCGGTGCTGTGGCCGACGAGTGCTCCGACCAGGAGCGAGCGGACCGGGGTGATACCCATAGTTCGGGAACGGTATCACCGATCTCACCGAGTGCAAATAACAAGTTCTAGCTAACCGAACTTATGTTTGTGCAGGCCTCTTGCCACCGGGCCTGAAACAGAGTTCATTCGACAGCTGCCCCCGATGGACCACGGGACTCGCACGGGAGCGGCCGCGGGCCCGAGCGGTTGTCGAGGGCGCGATCGGTGCGATGCGGACGCTCCCGACGCGGACCGGTCACGGCCGGGACGAACACCGGGGGCCGCGAGAACCCCGACGAGGGGTCGGGCAGCGTCGGTTTGCACCGGGCCCCGAGGCGCGGCGTCGGTGTGGTGGTGCCGGAGTGGATCTCCGGCGTCGGTCAGTCCTCGGTGCCGGTGCCGGTGCCGGTGCCGGTGGAGGCGTAGTGGCTGTCGGGAAGGACGAGCATGCGCGCGAAGCCGATCGCGCGCGGGGTCGTCTCGAAGACGGGTCGTTCCTGGCCGTCGCTGGTGGTGAACACGCCGACAGCTTCGAGTGGGCGTACGTGTTCGGGCTTGGTACCGGAGATCAACACGGTGATGTGACGGTGCTCGAGTTTGGTGATGGCGTCCTTGAGGACGATCGCGCCGGTGGCGTCGAGGGCGGTCACCCGCGACATGCGCAGGATCACCACCTTCACGTCCGCGACCTCGGCGAGTTCGAGGAGGAATCGGTGCGCCGCGGCGAAGAACAACGCGCCCTCGATGCGGTAGGCGACGATGTGCTCGCGCAGGAGTTCGTGCTCTTCGGCCAGGTGATCGCCCTGTTCGAGCGGGACCTGCTCGATCCGCGCCGACTTGGCGACTGCCCGCAGCGCGAGGAGCGCGGCGAATCCGACGCCGACAGCGACCGCGGTGACCAGATCGAAGACGACCGTGACGAGGAACGTCGCGATCATCACCACGGTGTCGGCGCGGCCGGCGCGGGCGATGGCGAGGACGGAGGCGGTCTCGACCATCCGGACGGTGGTGGCCAGGAGCACCCCGGCGAGCGCGGAGAGGGGAATCTCGGCGACGAGACCGGCGGCCAGGTACACGATCGCGGCGAGGATGAGCGCGTGGGTCAGGGCCGCGAGCCGGGTCCGGGCGCCGGAGCGGACGTTGACCGCGGTCCGGGCGATCGCGCCGGTCGCCGGGACACCGCCGAACAGCGGTGCGGCGATGTTCGCCAGGCCCTGTCCGAACAGTTCCCGGTCGGGATCGTGGCGCGTGCCGACGGCCATCGAATCCGCGGCGGTCGCCGAGAGGAGCGACTCGAGCGCCGCCAAGGCGGCCACGGCGAGGGCCGGTGCGATCAGCGAGGTGAGATTCCCCAGGTCCAGGAAGCTCAGGGTCGGTGCGGAGAACCCGGACGGAATGGCGCCGATCCGGGCGATGTCCCAGCCGAACAGTTGCGCGACGACGGTCGCGGCGGCGACCGCGACGAGGGAGAACGGAATCCGCGGGAAGAAGCGTCCGCCGATGAGAATCGCCACCGCGACCACCAGCGCGATCGACGGTGTCAGGATCGACGGGTCCGCGACGAACTTGTGCACCGCGTCGAACGCGGACTGCCACACCTTCTCGCCCTCAGCGCCGGAGATGCCCAGGGCGGCCGGGACCTGCTGGAGAGCGATGACGACGGCGATGCCGGCGGTGAACCCTTCGATCACGGGGGCCGGCATGTAGCGGACGGCTCGGCCGATGCCCGCGAATGCCAGCGCGACCAGGACCACACCCGCGATCAGCCCGACCGCGAGCACACCCGTCGGACCGTACTGGGCCACGATCGGCACCAGGACCACCGTCATCGCGCCTGTGGGGCCCGACACCTGGAATCGGGAACCGCCGAACACGGCCGCGACGGCTCCGGCGATGACCGCGGTGGTCAGGCCTGCGGCGGCACCGAGGCCGGAGCTGACACCGAAGCCCAGCGCCAGCGGCAGTGCCACCAGCGCGACGATCAGGCCGGAGAGCAGATCGGCGCCGGGAGCGCGGAGCGCGGGTTTCCACTCGCTCCATCGGGGCAGGAGTGCGGCGACCGACCGAACCACGCCGGAGACGCGGTTACCGGTGGGGCCGGTCGTGTTCGCGGGCTCGTTCGGGCTTCCCAGTACAGACATGTGCAGCTTCCTCAGTGTGCCGAGAACCTTTCCGGCGAGGGAAAGCCGGGTGATGCGTGGTGCGCGGTTCGGTCGACTGTGGTGGACGGGTGTTGCGGATCGTTTCCCCCGGCCGGGCCTGTCGAGGGGCACAGGCCCGGCCGGGGGAGACGCGGCCCCGGCAGGGAGGAGGCGATCCCTCTCCTCCGTGCCGGGGCCCGGGGGAAGGCGCGGAACGCGGGCAGATCGACGTGATGCGTTCCGCGCCTGGGTCATGGGCCCGGCGCTGCGGCCGTCAGGCTTCGCGGCGGCAGTTTCGTGCTACCGGTGGATCCGCGCGCGTCGTGGTCCTTGTCGCTCACCCTCATCGTCCGTTCGTGCAAGGTGTGTATTTAGGAATCATGCAAGGTATGAAGTTTAGAAAAACCGCAATCAGCGGGTGCGGGCTGCGCCGCGCCGAAGCTCGGCCGGTCAGCCTGCCGAGTTGCCCACCAGTGTCGGGGACTCCGGTTGGTCCTCGAGCAGCTCGGCCTGTCCCGCGACCACGCCCGTGAGGATCCCCCTGGCGATCTTCAACAGATCCGCGACCTGCGGCGAGGTCAACGTGTAGGAGACCGAGAGGCCCTCCCGCCTGGCCGTCACCAGTCCGGCGCGGCGCAGGATCGACAGCTGCTGGGACAGGTTCGCCGGTTCGATCCCGACCTCCGGCAGCATCTCCGAGACGGCGTGATCACGCTCGCTCAGCAGTTCGAGCACCCTGATCCGCGCCGGGTGCCCCAGTGTTTTGAAGAAGTCCGCCTTCATCTGGTACAGCGGTTGGCGCGCGTTCGTGGCCATGGCGCCTCCTGTGGTCTCCGTCGGCCGGCGGCTTCCGGTCGAGGGGTTCTCGTCCTCGTCGTGGGAACGCATTCGTGCACCCTCACGCTCGGCGGAATCATGCCATGCGGAAGAGCTATTTGCGAATCTTAGCAATTCGCCAATTGGCGTTGCTGCCGACGGTGCCCGCGAGGACCGCTCTGCCTGGGCGTCTGCCCCGGTGTCCGATTTGTGGTTCGATGGTGACGTGACGGCATTGATCTGGCTGATCGCGGGTGTGGCCCTCGCCGCAGCCGAGGCGCTGACCGGAGACTTCGTGCTGCTCATGCTCGGTGGCGCCGCCCTGGTGACCGCGGGCGTCTCGGCTGCGACGGACTTTCCCGTGTGGGCCGATGCCGTGGTGTTCGCGCTGTCCTCGCTGGTGCTGCTGCTCGGGGTTCGACCGGCGCTGCGCCGGCGCTATTCGGCTCCGCCCGCGCTGACCACGGGTGTCGACGCGCTGCCGGGCAAACATGCCCTCGTTCTCGAGCAGGTCGACGAGCATTCGGGCCGGGTGAAGATCGACGGTGAGGTCTGGACGGCGCGCCCGCTCGACGAAACCGCGGTGTACGAACCGGGAACCACTGTGACGGTGATGCAGATCGACGGCGCGACGGCCGTCGTATGGAGGGGTGTCTGACGATGGAAGCGTTGATCGTGCTCGCCGTCCTGGTGGCACTCGTGGTGCTGGTCGTGGTCAAGTCGGTCGCGTTGGTGCCGCAGGCCGAGGCCGCGGTGATCGAACGGCTGGGTCGCTACTACCGGACCGCGTCCGGACAGCTCACCTTCCTGGTGCCGTTCGTCGACCGGATCCGCGCGAAGGTCGACCTGCGCGAACGGGTCGTCTCGTTCCCGCCGCAGCCGGTGATCACCCAGGACAACCTGACGCTGAGCATCGACACCGTCGTGTACTTCCAGGTCACCAACCCGCAGGCAGCGGTCTACGAGATCAGCAACTACATCGCCGCGGTCGAGCAGCTGACGGTGACGACGCTGCGCAACGTCGTCGGTGGGATGACCCTCGAAGACACCCTGACCTCGCGCGACTCCATCAACGGTCAGCTTCGGGGCGTGCTCGACGAAGCGACCGGCCGGTGGGGGCTGCGGGTCGCCCGTGTCGAGCTGAAGAGCATCGATCCGCCGCCGTCGATCCAGGAATCGATGGAGAAGCAGATGAAGGCCGATCGCGAGAAGCGCGCGATGATCCTCACCGCCGAGGGTCACCGCGAGGCCGCGATCAAGACCGCCGAGGGCGACAAGCAGTCGCGGATCCTGTCGGCCGAGGGCGCCAAGCAGGCCGCGATTCTCGAGGCCGAGGCCGACCGCCAGTCCCGGATCCTGCGGGCCCAGGGCGATCGGGCCGCGAAGTATCTCGAGGCGCAGGGGCAGGCGAAGGCCATCGAGAAGGTGTTCGCGGCGATCAAGTCCGGTAGGCCGACGCCCGAACTGCTCGCGTACCAGTACCTGCAGACGCTGCCGCAGATGGCGCAGGGTGACGCGAACAAGGTGTGGCTGGTGCCCAGCGACTTCGGTGATGCGCTCAAGGGATTCGCGAAGACCCTCGGCGCGCCCGGCGACGACGGGGTCTTCCGCTTCGAGCCGACGGCCGTCGAGGAGGAACTGCCCCGGCCGGAGGACGACACCGCCGAGGTCGCCGACTGGTTCACCACCGCCCGCGACCCGGAGGTCGCGCAGGCGGTCGCCGAGGCCGAGGCCGTCGCGCGCAAGCCGGTCGAGCCGGCGGTGCGCACGAGCGGGGAACCGGCCGGAGGACCGGAGTTCGGCACGCCCGGGGCGCTGCCGGCGTCGGAGCAGTTCTCGGCCGGCTGGGTGCCGCCCGCAGCACCGGACCTCGCGCCTCCCGCGTCGGAGGAACCGCGGCACCGCCAGGACTGACCCCCCGCTCGTGCGTGGTTTCGGTAGCGGGTGCTACCGAAACCACGCACGAGGGGTTATCGCCGGGCGAGCAGCGGCAGCGCCATCGCCACCAGGATCAGCGCCGAACCGAACACGGCCAGGGTGGACGCGGCCTCGCCGAATGCCAGCACGCCGATCGTCAGGGCCACCACCACTTCGAGATAGGACAGACCCGAGAGCTCGGCGGCACGCAGGTGCTTACCGGCGACCACCAGCAACCCCAGGGCGAACAGACCGCAGACGACGAAGAACCCCGCCGCCCAAGCCCAGTTGCTCGCCGTCATGCCCGACAGATCGGGCCGCGTCACCACGACCATCGCCGCGGTCGCGATCGCGCCGAAGGCGAAGTTCCAGAAGCACCGGACGTCGGACGGCATGTCGCTCCGGTAGCGGTAGCACAGCAGGGCGGCGCCGTAGAAGATCCCCGACGCGACCCCGAGCACGGTCCCCAGCGTCTCCTGCTCGCCACCGCCGGAAGTCCCGCCGATGAAACCGGCCGCGAACAGCATGCCGACGAACGCCGCGCCGAGTGACAACGCGTCGAGGCGCGTGATCGATTCCTTCAACACCACGCGGGCGAGGACGGTCGCGACGACCGGTCCGAGATAGTGCAACACGACGGCCCGGGACAGGTCGGTCAGGACGGTCGCGGACAGGTAGGTGGCCAGCGACAGGCCGAGGAAGACCCCACCTGCGACGACCGACGCGGACAGGCGGACTCGCCGCACTTGCCCGAGACGACGGGTGAACGCGAGCAGCACCAGCATGCCCACCGCGCCCACCGCCATGCGCCCGAAGGTCAGGGCCTCACCGAGCACCGCGCCGTCGGGCGTGGCCATGCGTCCGAACAGACCGGCCGCGCCCATCGCCGTGGCGGACAGGACGATGGCGACGACGCCGAATCGCCGGTCGCGGGAGGGCGCGGATCGGGGAGCGGGAGCGGGAAGCTGGGCGCGCGGCGGCGCGGCGGAAACTTGGGCGCGCGGCGGCGCGGCGGAAACTTGGGCGCGCGGCGGCGCGGCGGAAACTTGGGCGCGCGGCGGCGCGCCGAGGGAAACGGTCACACGTATTCCTCAGGCCAGGGTGCACTGCGGCACCAGCGGGTGATGTCGTTTCCCCGCTCTGTCATTGACCTGAGAGCTTTCGCGGACGTGATCCGCTTACACCTTCGGTGAACCCGGACGGGTTGCTTTCCAGAGGAGCCTCGCCACGGCGGTCTGGGGGCCTGAGAGATTCCCGGGGAGGTTGCTCCTTCGGCGCCCGCTGCTGTGCGGGACTCTCCCGCCGCGGTTCGGGTGGCTGTTCAGTTGTGGCGTCAAGTATGTCATGGCTGCGGGTGCGTGAGCATGTCGGGTTGTTTTCGCAGGTCACAGGCCATATCGGAAAAGATCGTCAGATACCTTCACAAATATAGGCATAATTGCTATGGTGTGGGTCACACGGTTTTTCGACCGGCGCGCATCGGTGATTTCGCATTCCGACGAATCGGGACCACCGGTCGACTCGTCTCTTCTCTCGTACGGCAACGGCATCTACAGACAGGTGGTCATATGGGCATCGGGATGGTCCTCGACATGGCGTCTGCCGCCACCCCCGATCGGATCGCTCTGGGTCCGCGGGCGAACGGCACGACCTATCGGCAACTCGACGAACTCGCTTCGCGCGGTGCGGGCCTGCTCGCCGAGCTCGGAGCCCGCCACGTCGTCTTCGTCGGCGTCAACAGTCCGGTGCTCCCCACGCTGATGTTCGCAGCGGGGCGCGCCGGAATCCCCCTGGCTCCCTTGAACTACCGGCTTCCGGCCCCGCAATTGCTCGAACTGATCGACCGACTCGACGATCCGGTGGTCGTGGCGGACGCCGAGTACGTGACCAAACTCGACGGATGCGCGAGCCGCATCGTCTCGACGGACGAATTTCTCGGACTGGCGAACGCGACGGAGCCGTTGGAGGCCGATCGCTCGGAGGACGAGGGCACGGCGATCGTGCTGTTCACCTCCGGTACCACCTCGGCTCCGAAGGGCGTGCTGCTCCGTCACCGGCACCTTCTGTCGTACCTCCTCAACACCGTCGAATTCGGTTCCGCGGCAGAGGAACACGCGACCCTGGTGAGCACCCCGCCGTATCACATCGCAGGCCTCGGGGCCGTCCTGAGCAACGTCTACTCGGGTCGCCGCATGGTCTACCTGCCCGATTTCACGCCGCAGGGATGGCTCGACCTCGTCCGGACGGAGGGGGTCACCAGCGCCATGGTGGTGCCCACGATGCTCGCCCGCATCGTCGACCACCTCGACGGCGCGCCCGCCGACGTCCCCACGCTCGGGTCGCTCGCCTACGGCGGCGCACGGATGCCCCAACCGGTCCTCGAACGTGCTCTCGCGGCGTTCGGCGACACCGGATTCGTCAACGCCTACGGCCTGACCGAAACCAGTTCGACGATCGCGGTCCTCGGCCCCGAGGACCATCGGGAGGCCTTCGCGAATCCGGAACTGCGCGGCCGGCTCGCCTCGACCGGCCGGATCGTGCCCGGTATCGAGGCGCAGATCCGTTCGGAGGACGGCGATCGCGTACTGCCCGAGGGGGAGACGGGCCTGCTGTGGGTGCGCGGAGCGCAGGTCAGCGGCGAGTACATGGGTAACGGTTCGGTGCTCGACGCGGACGGTTGGTTCCCCACCCGGGACCGCGCCCGGATCGAGGACGGCTATCTCTACATCGGTGGCCGCGCGGACGACACCATCATCCGTGGTGGTGAGAACATCGCGCCGGCCGAGATCGAGGACGTGCTGGCGCGTCATCCCCAGGTGCGGGAGGTGGCCGTGATCGGCACCCCCGACGACGAGTGGGGTGAACGGATCTGCGCGGTGATCGTCCCGGCGGCGGACGCCCACGACGACGCCGACGCGATCCGGACGTGGTGCCGCGAGCGCCTGCGCGGCTCGAGGACTCCCGACGACGTGGTGTTCGTCGACGATCTGCCTCGTACCCCGACCGGCAAACTCGTGCGCCGCGACCTCGTCGAACAGGTCACCGCCGGCCTCGCAGGATGACCCCGCCGTCCGCATCGTGGAGAGAACAGGCATTGCCGTGACCGACACCGTCGACACCGAACTCCTCCGGCGCGAGTGGGTCCTTCGGGCACGTCCGAACGGGCGCCCCCGCGCCACCGACGTCGAACTGGTCGAGACGACTCTCGGCGAACCTGCTCCCGGGCAGGTCCGCGTGCGGAATCTCGTCATGTCCGTCGAGCCCTACATGCGGGGCCGGATGGGGGGAGGGGCTTCCTACGCCGAACCGTACGAGCTCGATGCGCCCATGCTCGCGCCGACGGTCGGCGTCGTGTCCCGCTCGGATCGGCCGGAGCTGCCGGTGGGCTCGCTCGTTCTCCACGAATACGGTTGGCGCACGGAAAGTCTCGTCGACGTGACCGACTGCCGCAGGCTCCGGCACGACGACCTGCCCGCGGCTCTTCACCTGAGTGTCCTCGGTATCCCGGGGATGACGGCCTGGGTGGGGATCGACCGGATCGCGCAGGTCCGAGACGGCGACGTGGTGTTCGTGTCGTCCGCGGCCGGCGCGGTCGGGTCCACCGCCGTCCAGTTGGCGAAACAGCGCGGCGCCGTGGTGATCGCGAGTGCCGGATCGCCGGAGAAAGTCGCGCTCACAAAGGAACTCGGAGCGGACGCGGCCTTCGACCACCACGACGGGCCGGCGAAGGACCTGCTGCGTACCGCGATGGCCGAAGTCGGGGCCACGGCTCTCGACGTCTACTTCGACAACGTCGGAGGAGAACAGCTGGAAGCGGCCATCCGGGTGCTCGCCGACCACGCCCGCATCGCCCTGTGCGGGATGATCAGTGTCTACAACTCCGCCGCACCCGTGCCCGGTCCGAGCAATCTCCTGAAACTGATCTGGCGCCGCGCCCGGATGGAAGGCTTCCTGCTGGCCGACCATCTCGACGCACGCGAGCAGTTCGAGGACGAGATGGCCGGGCTCGTCCGGACCGGACGGATCCGGCCCGTCCACACCGAATTCTCCGGCGGCATCGCCGGTGCATGGGACGCCTTCGTCGGGATGCTCGACGGCGCCGCCACCGGCAAGGCCCTCGTTCCGCTCACCCCCTCCACCTGACCCCCCACCGGGACCGTCCCGACGTCGCCCCTGGTGACGCCGGTGTCCCGCTGCACCCTCCCACCCCTTCGGCGCCCCCGGCGCCGACCTCATCGACAGGAGCCATCATGACTTCGCATCCACTTCCTCTCGAAGGAAAGGTCGCGCTCGTCACCGGCGGTAGCCGCGGCCTGGGCCGCGAGATGGTTCTCGCTTTCGCGAACGCAGGCGCCGACACCGTCATCGTCAGCCGCAAGGTCGACAGCTGTGAGAAGCTGGCCGCCGAGGTTGCCGAGACCACCGGCCGCAAGGCACTTCCGCTCGCCTTCCACGTCGGTGACTGGGACGCTCACGAACCACTCGTCGAACGGATCTACGACGAGTTCGGGCACCTGGACATCCTCGTCAACAACGCGGGCATGGCGCCGCTGTACCCGAGCCTCGACCAGGTCACCGAAGAACTGTTCGACAAGGTGATCGGCGTCAACCTCAAGGGCGCGTTCCGGCTCACCAGCCTCGTCGGGCCCCGGATGGCGGCCGGTTCCGGGGGATCGATCATCAACATCAGCTCGATCGCCTCCGAGCGGCCGATGACCACCGACCTGCCGTACGCGGCCGCCAAGGCGGGGCTCAACACCTTGACCAAGGGCTTCGCCCAGGCCTACGGGCCCAACGTGCGCGTCAACACGATCATGGCCGGTGCCTTCCTCACGGACATCAGCAAGGCCTGGGACATGGAATCGGCCGATGAGCTGTTCCGGGGGATGCCTCTCCAGCGCGCGGGAAATCCGGACGAGATCGTCGGTGCAGCACTGTATCTCGCCGGACCGGGCTCGACCTACACCACCGGCGCCGTGATCCCCGTCGACGGCGGCCGCACCTCCACCCCCTGACAGATCTCGGTCCCACCCCGACCGACCACCAGGAGCCCCACATGAACCCCATCCACACCCGCCGCACCCGGCGTGCCTTCCTGTCGGCCCTGACCGCAGGTGCCCTCGCGGCGGCTGTCGCGGCCTGCGGCGGAAACGGCGGCGACGACCGCATCTCGTCCGATTCGATCGGATCCACCGGTCCGGCCGGCGATGATGCCTGGCAGCAGATCGTCGAGGCGGCCAAGGCGGAGGGCGAGGTCACGATCTACTCGTCGAACGCCGCGGACGCTCTCGCCGAACTCGGCCGCCGTTTCGAGGCCGACTACGGCATCCGTCTCAACGTCGTGCGTGACGTCGACGCGAACCTGCACCAGAAGATCGGCGCGGAGGCGGAGACCGGCAACCGTGTCGCCGACATCGTCACCCAGGCCAGCGTCCCCTGGGCCGTGGAGAACGGCGCGAACGGAGCCTTCGCCGCACCCGTCGGCCCCGCCTTCACCGACTCCGCGAGCGAATACGACGTGACGACGCTGAAGGACGACACCGGCTACTTCGTCACCAACGCCTCGGTGCTGACCTTCGGCTGGAACACCCAGCGACAGCCCGACGGCATCGACAGCTACAGCGACCTGCTGGATCCGTCCCTCGCCGGCGGGAAGATCGGCATCGTCACCCCCACCTCGACCGCCCACGTCGACTTCTACGACAGCTACCTCGAACAGGTCGGGGGAGAGGGCTTCCTCGAGAAGCTCGCCGCCCAGACCCCGCGGATCTACCCCAGCGCACTGCCGCTGGCGCAGGCCCTCGCCTCCGGTGAGATCGCCGTCGCCGCGTTCGTGCAGGACCAGAAGAGCGAACAGCAGACCGGCGCGCCCGTCGACTCGGCGTTCGGAGACGTCGTGTGGGGCGCCCCCATGTACACCGCGATCCTCGCCGACGCCGTGCATCCCAACGCGGCACAGGTCCTGGCCAACTACATGATCACGCCGGCCGGTCAGGAAGCCATCTCGTTCCGCAACGCCGCGGTCCTGCCGAACATCGCCTCGTCCGTCACCACCGTCGACAAGGTCGCCCCGCAGAACACCGAGGCGATGACCCCGGCAGCACTCGAGGATCTCAAGGCCCGCTTCGGCCGCCTGTTCAACCAGTAGTCCCGGGATCGCCGGAGAAGGAGTCACCCCCATGGGAAGAGTTGAAGGAAAAGTCGCGCTGATCACCGGCGCGGCGCGCGGCCAGGGCCGCTCGCACGCCCTGCGTCTCGCCGAGGAAGGTGCGGACGTCGTCCTCTTGGACGTGTGCGCGCCGATCGACTCGGTGCCGTACCCCCTCGCCACCGAGGACGACCTGAAGGAGACCGAGGCGCTGGTCGCCGCGACCGGCCGGAAGGTGCTGTCCCGCGTAGCCGACGTCCGGGACCAGTCGCAGCTCGATGCGGCGGTGGCCGCCGCGATCGGGACCTTCGGGCACATCGACATCGTGTGCGCCAACGCGGGCATCGTCGGCTTCCGGCCCACCTGGGAGCTGAGCGACGCCGAATGGCAGGACATGCTCGACGTCAACCTCACCGGCGTGTTCCACACCGTCCGTGCCGTCGTCCCCGAGATGATCCGCGGCGGTCGGGGCGGTTCCATCGTCATCACCAGCTCCATCCAGGCGATGCTCGGCTCGGCCAACATCGGGCACTACAACGCCTCGAAGAGCGGCGTCGTCGGCCTCATGCGGACGCTGGCCACCGAACTCGGCCCCCACGGCATCCGCGTCAACACGGTCAACCCCAGCGCCGTCGAGACCCCGATGCTGCACAACGACGCGACCTTCCGGATCTTCGGGCCCGATCTCGAGAACCCCGGGCCCGATGACCTGTGGGAGCGTTCGAAGGACCGCAACCCCATGGGAATCGGCTGGGTCGCGCCCGAGGACATGAGCAACGCCGTGTTGTTCCTCGCCTCGGACGAAGCCCGTTTCATCACCGGCGTGGCACTGCCGGTCGACGCGGGGGTACGACTGTGACTGCTCTGGACAACGAAACCCGGCCCGAGACCGCCCCGGTGCCGCGCAGGCTCGAAGGACGCCGGATCTTCGTCACCGGTGGTGGCAGCGGCATCGGCGAAGCCGTCGCGAAGCGACTCGCCGCCGAGGGCGCAGCGGTCGCGGTGACCGATGCTCGTGGTGTGGCCGCCGAGTCGGTGTCCGACGCGGTTGCGGAGACCGGCGCGCAGACGCTGGGGCTGCGGTGCGACGTCGGCGACGAAGCCTCCGTCGAGGAGGCCGTGGCTGCGGCGGTCGCCGAGTTCGGAGGCCTCGACGGTGTGGTGACCTGCGCGGGGGTCAACGGGACGGCGATGCTCCACGAGATGGAACTCGCCCACTGGGAACGCATCCTGCGGGTCAACCTCACCGGCACCTTCCTGCCGCTGCGTGCCACCCTGCCGCACCTGCTCGAGGCCGGCGGCGGTTCGATCGTCACCGTCGGCTCGGTCGCATCCTTGGTGGCGACCAACCTGAACACCCCCGGTTACGACGCGTCCAAGGGCGGTGTCCTGCAGCTCACCCGGTCGGTTGCCATGGGCTACGCGGACCGGAACATCCGAGCGAACTGCCTGTGCCCCGGTCTCGTGACCACGGGCCTGCGCGTGAACTCACGGGCGCTGCAGGGCCCGGAACCGGAACCGACCCGCAGCCGGGTGGTGGAGAACACCGCGCTCGGGCGCTCGGCGGAACCGGCCGAGATGGCGTCGGTGGTGGCCTTCCTCCTGTCCGACGACGCCTCCTTCGTGACCGGCGCAGCGATCGCCGCCGACGGCGGATTGACCGCGAACTGACTTCCCGCCCGCTCGCAGCGGGCACGACACAGAGGTGACTCACACATGCCCACCGACCCGACCTGGCGCAGGGATGCCTGCGCCATCGCAGGAATCGGAACCACCGCGTTCTCGAAGGACTCCGGTGTCTCCGTCACGGCGCTCGCCGTCGAGGCCGCCGCGGCGGCCCTCGAGGACGCCGGACTGACCCCGGCCGACGTCGACGGCGTCGTCCGCAACGACATGGATCTCGTCTCGTGCGCGGCCCTCGCCGACGGCCTCGGCGTCCCGCACCTGACCTACTGGGGCGAAGCCGGCCCCGGCGGCTCCGGCCCGGCCGCGATGGTCGCCCAGGCCGTCGCCGCGATCATGAGTGGTCAGGCGACCACCGTGGTCGTCTTCCGCTCGCTCAACGGCCGCTCCGGCCGCCGCTTCGGTCTGTCTCCGGTCGTCACCCCGGAGGTGGGCGGCAACGAGACTTTCGAGGAGTTCTTCGGCCCCTACGGGCTGCTCTCGTCCGGCCAGTACTTCGCGCTGGTGGCCCAGCGCTACATGACCCAGACCGGTCTGACCTCCGAGCAACTGGCGCAGATCGCTCTGGTGACCCGCAAGCGTGCCAATGCGAATCCTGCCGCGCAGATGTACGACCGGACGATGACGCTCGACGACTACTTCGACTCGCGCATGCTGTCGTCGCCGCTGCGGCTGTTCGACTACTGTCTCGAAACCGACGGTGCCGCAGCGGTCGTCGTCACCACCGCCGAACGCGCGAAGGACCTGCGGCAGGCTCCGGCGCTCATCCGGTCGGTCGCGATGTCGACCTGCCGTCATCCGCAGCCGGGCCTGATGTACCCGACGCTCATGCGCGAGGACATCACCGCGCTGCCGTCGCGGGAATGCCAGGAGACGCTCTACAGCCGGGCCGGTCTCGGACCGGCGGACGTCGACGTCGCCCAGATCTACGACTGCTACTCGATCACCGCCCTCATCCAGCTCGAGGACTACGGGTTCTGCAAGCGCGGCGACACCGGCGACTTCCTCGCCGAGGGCCAGATCGATCTCGGCGGAGCGATACCGATCAACACCAGTGGAGGACACATGTCCGAGGGATACATCCACGGAATGAACCACGTCGTCGAAGGGGTGCGGCAGATCCGCGGCACCTCCACGAGTCAGGTCGAGGGTGCACAGGTCTCCCTGGTCACCTCGGCTCCGCCGCCGGCGGCATCCGCGCTGATCCTGGTGGCGGCATGAGCGCCGCCGCAGCCGCGAGCGCGGCTACCACCGCCCGGCTCCGTCCCCTCGTCACCGAACGGGGAAGCGCCGGCTTCTTCTCCGCCGCAGCCGAGAACCGCATCGAGATCCTCACCTGCGAGGACTGCGGTCGGCGCATCCACCTGCCGCGGCCCCGCTGCGTGTACTGCGCGAGCACCGAGGTGTCGTGGAAGCCGGCAGCCCACACCGGCACCGTGTACAGCCACACCGTCGTCGAACATCAGGTCCATCCGCTGTTCCCGGTGCCGTACACCGTGATCGTCGTCGACCTCGACGGCGAGGCGGCCGGCGTGCGCCTGATCGGTAACCTGCCCGGTCGCGCCGAGGTCACCGCCGGCACCCCCGTCCGCTGCACCTTCGAGGACCTCGGGGAGGACGCCGCCGGAAACCCCGTGGTCCTGCCCGTCTGGGAGATCGACACCGAGCGCGCGAGCGCCGGAACCGGGGAGGACGAATGACCACGGCACCCACCCGACCGATCGACCCGGTCCTGTTCGTGGACGACGACCCGAGCAGCGCGCTGCGCGGTGCCCGCTGCGCCCGCTGCGCGACCGTCACCTTCCCGATCCAGCACAGCTGCCCCCGCTGCGGCGCCGCGGAGATGAACCCCGAGGCTCTGCCCACCGAGGGGGTGCTCTGGTCCTACACCGTGCAGTCCTTCGCCCCGAAGAAGCCGTTCCTGCACACCGAACCGTTCACCCCCTTCGGGGTCGGCTACATCGACCTCGGTGACGTGATCGTCGAGTCCCGTCTCACCGTGAACGACCCGGAGTCGCTGGAGATCGGGATGCCGATGCGGTTGTGCAGCATCGTCAACCATGTCGACGACGACGGCACCGAGGTCGTCACCTTCGCATTCGCACCGAGCAAGGAGGAGACGGCATGAAGGTCGCGATCGTCGGTATCGGCATCCACAGGTTCGGCCGCACCGAGGGCGTGAGCGGCCTGGAACAGGGCGCCTACGCGGCCCGGCAGGCGATGGCCGACGCCGGAGTCGAGTTCAAGGACATCCAGTTCGCCTACGGCGGCAGCGATTCCGCCGGCAACGCCGACACCCTCGTGTCCACCCTGGGCCTGACCGGACTGCCCTTCGTCAACGTCTCCAACGGATGCGCCACCGGCGGCAGCGCGCTGACCTCGGCGGTCAGCCGGATCCGGTCCGGCGAGGCCGATCTCGGTCTCGTCGTCGGGTTCGACAAGCATCCCCGCGGCGCGTTCAACCCGCGCCCCGAGGACAACGGGCTGGGCCGCTGGTACGGCGAGTCCGGGATGATGGTCACCACCCAGTTCTTCGCCATGAAGATCCAGCGGTACCTCGTCGAACACGGACTGCCGAAATCGCTGCTGGCCACGGTGGCCGCCAAGGCGTTCCGCAACGGCTCGCTCGCCCCGCACGCGTGGCGCCGCACCCCTCTGACCGAGGAGGAGATCGCCGGCGCCACGATGGTCAACGACCCGCTCACCCAGTACATGTTCTGCTCCCCGGCAGAGGGCGGGGTCGCGCTCGTGCTCGCCCGCGCCGACCAGGCCCACCGCTACACCGACACCCCGGTCTTCCTCGAGGCCGCCGAACTGCGGTCCCGGCTGTTCGGTTCGTTCGAGGTGTTCAGCCCGTGGACCTCACCCGAACGGGCCGACGGGCCGACGGTGACCGCCTCCCGGGCGGCGTTCGAGGCCGCCGGGATCGACCCGAGCGACGTCGACGTGGCGCAGATCCAGGACACCGAGGCCGGTGCCGAAATCATGCACCTGGCCGAGACGGGCCTGTGCAAGCACGGCGAGCAGGAGACCCTCATCCGGTCCGGCGCCACCGAAATCGGCGGGGCGATTCCCGTCAACACCGACGGCGGCTGCCTCGCCAACGGCGAACCGATCGGCGCGACCGGCCTGCGCCAGGTGTACGAGAACGTCGTGCAGCTGCGCGGTGCCGCCGGAGACCGGCAGGTCCCGGGTGACCCGAAGGTCGGGTTCACCCACGTCTACGGCGCCCCCGGTATCAGTGCGTGCACCGTCCTCACGCGCTGACCACCCCGAATCTTCACGACAACGGCAGGAGACGATCGACATGGCATGGGATTTCGAAACCGACCCCGAGTTCCAGGCGAAGCTGGACTGGGTGCAGAAGTTCGTCGACGAGGAGGTCGCGCCCGTCGACCGCGTCATCGAACACGCGTGGGACGTGACCGATCCGACGCGCAACAAACTCATCCGTCCGCTGCAGCAGATTGTGCGGGAGCAGGGCCTGTGGGCCTGCCATCTCGGCCCGAAGCTCGGCGGGCCCGGCTACGGCCAGCTCAAGCTCGCGCTGCTCAACGAGATCCTCGGCGCCACCCACAGCGGGCCGGTCGTGTTCGGCTGCCAGGCACCGGATTCCGGTAATGCGGAGATCCTCGCGCACTACGGCACACCGGAACTGAAGGAGCGTTATCTGCAGCCGCTCATCGACGGCGACATCGTCTCCTGCTACTCGATGACCGAACCCCAGGGCGGCTCGGACCCGACGAGCTTCGTCACCCGCGCCGTCCGCGACGGCGACCACTACGTCATCAACGGCGAGAAGTGGTTCTCCTCGCACGCCCGGTTCTCGTCGTTCCTCATCGTGATGGCCGTGACCGACCCCGACGCCCCCCGCACCAAGCGGGCGTCGATGTTCGTCGTCCCCATGGACACGCCGGGCATCGAGATCGTCCGGAACGTCAGCGTGTGGGGTCACCAGGAATCCGAGGGCACCCACGCCTACATCCGCTACACCGACGTGCGCGTCCCCGCCGACCACCTGCTCGGGGAGGAGGGCGAGGGCTTCGCCGTCGCCCAGACCCGGCTCGGCGGCGGTCGCATCCACCACGCGATGCGCACCGTCGGCCTGGTCAAGGCGTCGCTGGAGATGATGCTCGAACGCGCCGTGTCGCGGCAGACCCGCGGCCGCTCGCTCGCGGACATGCAGATGGTGCAGGACATGATCGCCGAGTCGTGGGTCGACCTCGAGCAGTTCCGTCTCCTCGTGCTGCGCACCGCGTGGAAAATCGACCGGCTCGACGACTACAAGAAGGTCATCGCAGACATCTCCGCCGTGAAGATGGTGATGCCGAAGGTCCTCAACAACGTCGTCTCCCGCGCGATCCAGCTGCACGGCTCGCTCGGCATCTCCACCGAGATGCCGTTCGGCAAGTGGCTGCTCGAGAGCTACCACATGGGCCTGGCGGACGGCGCGACCGAACTGCACAAGCAGCAGATCGCCAAGCAGCTGCTGAAGACGGCGACGCCGGCCGAGGGACTGTTCCCCACGGCCCACCTGCTCGCCCAGGACGCCGCAGCGGAGGCCAAGTTCGGGCTGCCCGCGTTGGGGGTGCAGTGATGACCGGTGTCGCGGAGGAGCCGCGCGTCGAGGTCGCCCCCGTCCGTCCTGGTGAGGAACTCGACTGGGACGCGCTCGAGACGTACCTGCGGTCCCACGTCGACGGACTCGACGGGGAGTTCTCCGTGCTGCAGTTCCCGCGCGGCTCGGCGAATCTGACCTACCGGGTGTCCTTCGGAGACCGGCCTCTGGTCGTGCGGCGGCCGCCCTTCGGGAAGATCGCGCGCGGCGCACACGACATGGCGCGTGAGCATCGGGTGCTCTCCCGCCTGTACCGCGCATACGACCGGGCTCCGCGCGCGCTGCTGCACTGCGCGGACACCTCCGTCGTGGGGGCCGAGTTCTTCGTCTCCGAGTACCGCGAAGGAGTCGTGGTCTGGGACGAGATCCCGGACTCGATGGCGCAGCACGCCGATGCCGGAAGGCGGATCGGTTTCGCCGTGGTCGATGCGCTCGCCGATCTGCACGCGGTCGACCCGGCGTCGTGTGATCTCGCCGATCTCGGCCGGCCGGAGGGATATCTGGAACGGCAGGTCGCCGGCTGGTCGGCCCGGTGGGACGCGGTTGCCGAGTACGCGCCCGGACGCGAGGTCGCCGAACTCGTCGAGGAGGTCGGCCGTCGTATCCGGGCCGATGTTCCGGCGAGTCAGCGGGCCGGGATCGTGCACAACGATTACAAGGTCGACAACTGCCAGTTCCCGCACGAGAACCCCGATCGGGTGAAGTCGGTGTTCGACTGGGACATGGCCACCACCGGTGACGTGCTGGTCGACCTGGGCACCCTGCTCAACTACTGGCCGGACCGGACCGTCGACCCGGATTCGGATGCGGCGTTCATCGTGGTGCCGGGCATGCACGCACTGGACCTGCCGTCGCGGGCGGAGATCGTCGAGCGCTACGCCTCGGGCAGCGAGCTCGACCTCTCGCGCATCGACTGGTACGAGGCCTTCGGCTGCTGGAAGACCGTGGTCATCCTGCAGCAGCTCTACGCGCGGTTCGTGCGCGGGGAGACCACCGATCCGCGGATGGGACAGCGCGGGGAGCTTGTCGCGCCGCTCGCGCGCCGGGCGCTCGGGCTGCTCCCGGCCTGACCGGGAGTCCGCCTCGAAGGGGCACGTCCGGCCGCCTCGTGCCACCGGACGTGCCCCTTCGGCGTTCTACGAACGCCGCCACCACACGAATGTCGCCGTCACCCGACCTCGAGGAGAGACCGTGTCCACGCTCGGACTGTGCACCTACGGAACCACCCCCCACGACGCGCTCGAGCTGGCCCGCGCCGCCGACGAACTGGGGTTCGACGCGCTGTGGCTGGGGGAGCACGTGCTGCATCCGGCCGCGTACGCGAGCGAGCACCCGTCGGCGGGGACCCGCCAGCATCACTCGGGGCCGATCGTCGACGACACGACCGAACTCACCGATCCGCTCGCCCTGCACGCGGCGATCGCGGCGGTCACCGAACGCCTGAGGCTCGGCACGGCCGTGTATGTCACCGCGCTGCGTCATCCCCTGCACACCGCGCGCAGCACGATCACCGTTCAGGAACTCAGCTGCGGGAGGCTGCTGTTCGGTGTCGGCGCCGGGTGGCTCGAAGAGGAGTTCGCCGCGCTCGACGTGCCCTTCGCCGGGCGGTTCTCCCGCACCGACGAGTGCGTGGAGATCCTGCGCAAGGCGTGGGGCGGCGAGTCGTTCTCCCACGAGGGCACCTTCTATCGGTTCGACGAGGTCCGGCTGCATCCTCGACCCGTGGCCGTGCCGGTCGTCTACGGGGGCAACGGGCCCCGCGCGCTTGCTCGTGCAGCTCGTCTCGGTGACGCCTGGATCTCCTCGGGCACACCCACTTTCGAGGAGGCCGTGGAGTTGGTGGGCGTACTGCGCCGGCACCGCCTGGAGACGGGCGGGAACACGGAGTTCCCGTGCTACGTGCGGGTCGAGGTGACCGAGGAGACCACCGCGGCCGATCTCGAACGGTATCGGGAACACGGACTCGACGACCTCGTCGTGTGGGCGGACGCGGGCTGGAAGGGTGCGACCGTCGCGGAGCGACGTGCAAACCTGGCGGCCCTCGCGGACCGGCTCGGCGTGAGGTCCGCGTTGGGCCTTCGGTGAACCGAACGCAGGAGGACCCCGCGGCTTCGGCTGCGGGGTCCTCCTGCGTCCACGGGGTGTGCGATCAATGACCGGCGGTGGTCCCGGTGACGGGGATCAGTGCGCCGGTCACCGACCGGGCGGAGTCGCTCAGCAGGAACGCGATGACCTCGGCGATGTCGGCCGGGCGGGCCCATGAGGAGGTGTCGGCGTTCGGCATGGCCTGTCGGTTGGCAGGGGTGTCGATCATGGACGGCACCAGGCCGTTGACACGGATCGAGTCGGGAGCGTACTCGACCGCCATGCTCTGGACCAGCGCTGCGACAGCGGCTTTCGAGGCGATATAGCCGGCGGCGCCCGGGAACGGGTGTGTCGCGGCTGCCGAACCGATGCACACGACCGAACCGCCACCGCGCCGGATGAGTTCGGGCAGTGCCGCTTGGGTGACGAGGTAGGCGATCCGCAGGTTGAGGGAGAGCTGGGCGTCGAGCACGTCGACGGGTGTCTCGTGGACGCGGCTCCCCGAGTGGAAGCCTCCGACGAGGTTGACCAGTCCGGTCAACGGCCGGGATTCGTCCGCGGTGGCGAGGCCGACGACCCGCTCGACGTCGTTCTCGTCGGACAGATCGGCCTTGACGAGGACGAGATCGGGGTGTGGCGTCAGCCGACTCGCTTCGGCCTCGTCGTACCAGGGGACGACGACCCGCGAGCCGGTCGCGAGGAGACGTTCGGTGACCGCGGTGCCGAGACCACCGGTTCCGCCGGTCACGACGACGGAACCGGATCCGAGGGAAAGTTCGCTCATGAGGAGGCCTTTCGATGCCGGGAAGGGTAGCTGCCGTCCGGGCAGAAGAGCGCCCGAAAACATGCGTATATTTAGGTTGTTAGGAGCATAGCGCGTCCAGTGGTCTACGTCACCCCCTGATCGTGGAAGGGCCGGCGGCAGGCGCGATCGGCCCGCCCTCCGCAGGGGTCTGCCGGTCGTGGGGCCGCGGACCGGGGGCTCCGCGACGGGGCAGCTCGGACAGGCTTCGTCGGCCGAATGCAAGGGCCCCCAGTCCGAGTGCGGTGGCGCCCGCGGCCACCGCGAACGGCACGTGCGGGTTGGTGACCTCGCCGAGCCACCCGGCAAGCCACGGTGCGCAGGCGCCGCCGCCGAAGCGGACGAAACTGTAGCTCGCCGCCGCGGTGGCTCCGTCCACGGTGGACACCTGCATCCCGATCTCGGTCACGAGCGCATTGAGCAGTCCGACGAACAGGCCGGAGACGATGATGCAGGTCGTTACGACCGCGCGGTTGTCCGTGAAGACGGCGACGATCGCGAGAGTCGTCGCGAACAGGACGAGAGCGGCCGCGACGGTCGGTACGGCGCCCACCGATACTCTCAGGCGGGGTGTGGCCACGACGGACGCGAAGACCAGGCACACGCCCCAGCCGGAGAAGATGAAACCTGTTCGAACGGGCGAGAATCCCAGCACGAACGGTCCGTAGGAGAACAACGCGAAGAGTCCGAGATGGTAGAGCAGCGACACCGCGGCGACCGAGAACAGCCCCCGATGGGCGAGGGCGCGAAAGGGTGCGGTGATCGCGGTCGGTTCGGATGCTCCCGGCGTGCGAGGAAGAACCACCGCCAGAACGACGAAGGACAGAGCCATCAGGGAGGCGGAGCCGAGAAACGCGGCGCGCCAGGAGATCTGCCCCAGGATGCCACCGAGCAGCGGGCCGGTGGCGATCCCGGCGCCCACTGCGGCTTCGTAGCAGGTGATCGCGCGTGAATGGTGTCCGGGCATCGTCGCCACGATCGCGGCCAGGGCCGTCGCGACGAACAGTGCGTTGCCGAGCCCCCATCCGGCGCGGAACCCGATGATCTGCCCGAGGGCCCACGATGCGCTCGATCCCACCGCGGCAAGTGCGATGAGCGACAGGCCGATCAGCAGGGTGGTACGTGCCCCTATCCGGCTCGAGATCCATCCGGTGACCACCATCGCCAGGCCCATCACCGCCATGTAGCTGGTGAACAGCAGGGACACCTGGGCCGGCGACCCGCCGAGTTCGCTGGAGACGGACGGAAGGATCGGGCTCACGACCCCGATGCCCATGAACACCCCGACCGTGGCGAAGGCGACCGCCCAGCCCGCGCGGGGGAGTGCGGTGCGCCCGCGTGGACGTTTCGGATCGGGAACAGGATTCGACGGCAAGCTGATCTCCGGTTCGGTACGACGACCTGCGGCGACGATCCGGCGGCCGTGCGGGCGCGCCGGATCGCCGGTGGTCGATGTTCAGGTCACGGGTGGGTGCCCGGGATGCAGGTCGAGACCGAAAGGTGGGACAGTCAGCGCCAATCCACGCGTTCGTTCAGCATCCGGGGGTTCAGAGCGGAGAGATTGTCGATCACCTCGCGCATGTGCTCGCGTGCGAGACGGCGGGCAAGTTCGGACTCGCCGGCGGCGATGGCGTTGTGGATCGCCTTGTGGGGTCCTTCGAAGCCTTCGCGCTCCTCGTCGTCCCAGGCATCGGGGTGCGCTTCGAGCATGCGGAAGGTGTAGATGTGCGCGAGCGCCGACCCGGTGAGGGTGAGGATGTAGTTTCCGGACATCTCCCGCAGTGTCTGGTGGAATCCGACTGCGGTGTCGATGACTTCGTCGTCGGACATCTCCGGCACGATGTGTTTGCCGGCCAGTGCGTCGAGATCGACGTCCTCGCCCGCTGCGACGCGATCGGCGAGCATCGCGGCCGCGAGGCCTTCCATCTCCAGTGCCGCCTCGGCGACCTCACGGAATCGAACGCCTTTCGCCTGCAGATACATCGACAGGGTGTCGCCGAATTCGCTCCCCGTGGGTTCGGAGACGATCGGTCCGCCGCCGAGTCCCTGCCGTACCGTCACCAGGCCCTGCGCCTCGAGCAGGCGCAGCCCCTCGCGAACGGACGCACGGCCGACGCCGAAGCGCCGCGCCATCTCGGATTCGGCCTCGAGGGGTGAACCGGGAGCCAGCTGCCGGTCTGCGATCTCCCTGGCGACCATGCGTGCCACGGTGCGCGAGACCTTTTCGTTGCGAGTCATGGCTACCGCGCGTCGTCGCGCGGCGGTATCCGACTGCGAACTTGTGAAGTTGCGAGTCATGGTGTCCTCGTCGTCTGCAGGGACCCGCACTCGTCCGGGCGGGGGTGAGCGTGCGGCCGAGTATAGGGAGAGAGTTCCGCGATCAAGGCTACCCCCAAATATATGTATGTTTCGGTTGGTTAATGCTATACCACTTTCTATGACTCAGAACACACCTACACGCGACATTTCCGCAACGAATACGGGCGCAAGGACTCTCGCCGGTCAGCATGTCCTGGTTACCGGGGGCAGCGAAGGAATCGGCTACGGGATCGCCGAACGTCTGCTCGAAGCGGGCGCGACGGTTTCCCTCGCGGCACGCCGGCCGGAGGTGCTCGACGCGGCGGTCGGGAGACTGCAGACGCGGTGCGAGGACACGGCTCGGGTCTCGGGCGTCGTCGCGGACATCAGCGACGCGGATTCGATCGCCGCGATGTTCGAAACCGCCCAGGACCGGAACGGGCCGCTCAACGTACTCGTCGCCAATGCCGGCAGCGGGAGCGTGGTGCCCTTCCTCGAACTCACACCGCAGCAGTGGCAGGACTGCATCGACCTGAATCTCACGGGGACGTTCCTCTGCGTGCAGGCGGCGGCGCGATCGATGGTCGAGCGCACGGACGAAAACCGGTCCATCATCGTCGTCTCCTCGATCCGGGCGCTCGGTGCGCGTCCCTCGCTCGTTCCCTACGGCACCTCGAAGGCGGGACTCAACCAGCTGGTCCGCCTCGCGGCCTACGAGCTCGCGCCCACCGGGGTGCGCGTGAACGCGCTGTCGCCCGGTATCACGGCGACCCCACTGGCCCAGGACCGCAACAACCTGTTCGACGAGCGGGCCGCGACCGTGCCGATGGGCAGGGCGGGAACCCCGGCGGACATGGCCGCTGCCGCGCTGTATCTCGCGAGTCCGGATTCGGCGTTCGTCACCGGCACGAACCTCGTGGTGGATGGGGGTGAGTCGCTCTACTGACCCATCCCGCGCGGCGTCGCCTCACGGCCTCCCGAAAATTGTGATGTACAACGCACAAAACATTGCTATAGTTACGGTGTTTTCAGCTCACGTCCGAGCATCCGCCGAATTCCGGACCGCCTCTCGCGGAGTCGTTCGGCGCTGACTTCCCATCCTGCGCGCGGCCGTTCGCGGCCGCGAGACGACGAAGGAGAACACTCGATGACCACGGTGATGAACGGGATCAAGGTCGTAGAGGTGGCGCTGTACGCGTTCGTCCCCTCGGCGGCCGCGATCCTCTCCGACTGGGGAGCCGACGTCGTCAAGGTCGAGCACTCGGATTTCGGTGACCCCACCCGGTCCACCGCGGCCTGGGGTGTCCCCGCCCACGTCGACGGCCTCGCGAGCCTGTTCGAGATCAACAACCGCGGAAAGCGTGCCGTCGCACTGGATATCGCCCACCCGGAGGGCCGCGAGGTCCTCATGAAGCTCGTCGAATCCGCCGACGTCTTCATGACCAACTTCCTGCCCGATGCGCGCGCCAAACTCGGCATCGACGTCGACGACATCTTCGCCCGCAATCCCCGGATCGTGTACGCGCGGGGCACCGCCCAGGGCGTGGCCGGCCCGGACAGCGACAAGGGCGGCTTCGACGGCATCACCTACTGGGCACGCTCGGGGGCCGCCGGGTCCATCGCTCCGGACGACCTGGACTGGCCTGCCAACATGCCGGGACCCGCCTTCGGCGACTCCCAGAGCGGCATGGCCCTGGCCGGTGGGATCGCGGCCGGCCTCCTCCACCGTGAACGCACCGGTGAGGGCATCGTCGTGGATACCTCGCTGTTCTCCGTCGGTGCGTGGGCGATGCAGGCGACGATCGCGGGCTGCCAGATGGTCGGCGCCGACGAGTTGCCGTATCCCGACCGCCACAACCCGGTCAACCCCGTCTCGAACATCTACCGGACCAGCGACGGTCGCTACATCCATCTCGCGCTGCTGCAGAGCCAGAAGTTCTGGCCCGGCCTGTGCGAGGCGATCGGCCTGTCCCACCTGATCGACGATCCGCGCTTCGCGACCTTCGAGGACCGCGCGCGCAATTCCCGTGAGTGCACGGCGATCCTGACCGAGGTCTTCGAACAGCGCACCCTCGCCGAGTGGACCGACATCCTCGGCAAGCAGGAAGGCCAGTGGGACGTCTTCCGCAAGCCGATCGACGTGCTGTCGGATCCGCAGGCCCTGGCCAACGGCTTCGTCCGCACCGTCGAGTACGAGGACGGGCGGACCCTGGACATGGTGACGGCACCGACCTCCTTCGGCGGGCAGGCCCCGACGCTGACGCGAGCCCCTCATCACGGAGAACACACCGACGAGGTGCTGCTCGAACACGGTCTGGACTGGGACCGCATCGTCGAACTCAAGATCGCCGGCGCGATCAAGTAGAGCCTCTCCGCCCGACCGGACAGAGATTCCGGCCCGATCCGACGGAGCCTTCCGGCTGCGACCTGAGGTCGCCGCCTCCCGCGCACCTGCGCACCGACAGTTTCCCTTCCCTATCTCCACAAGAGGAGTTCTCGTGTACGACCTTCGAGATATCAAGATCATCGACACCGACACCCATGTCGTCGAGCCGCCGGACCTGTGGACGTCCCGGATGTCGAAGAAGTGGGGCGATCTCGTTCCTCACGTGCGGTGGGACGAGGCGCGCGGCGACGAGGCGTGGTTCGTCTCCGGAACCCGTATGAGCGCCGTCGGCGCCCCGGCGATGGCCGGCTGGCACGAGTACCCGCCGAGCTGCCCTCCGCGCTTCGTCGACACCGATCCGCGCTCGTGGGATCCGGGCAAGCGCCTGGCGCTCATGGACGACTACGGCATCCACGCGCAGATCCTGTACCCGAACGTCGCGGTCTTCAGCCAGAAGACGCTGCAGTCCAACGGTTCCAACGAACTGCAGCTCGAGTGTGTCCGCGCCTACAACGACTACCTGACCGAATGGGCGCAGTTCGCGCCGGGCCGCTACGTTCCGGTGGGCATCCTGCCCTTCTGGGACATGGAGGCCACCCTCGCCGAGGTCGAGCGTGTCGCGGCCGCCGGGCACAAGGGCCTGGTGTTCACCCAGAACCCGGCCGCCTTCGGGCTGCCGATGCTGACCGACCCGTACTGGGACCGGCTGTGGGCGTCGGCGCAGGAGAAGAAGCTGCCGATCAACTTCCACATCGCCTCCGGTGAGGTCGATCTGAGCGGCTTCGGGCACGAGAGCAACGGCGTGGCGGCCAACTACGGCATGATGGGCATCTCGTTCTTCATGGACAACGCCCGGACGATCTCCCAGCTCATCTTCGGCGGCATCTGCGACCGCTTCCCGGATCTGAAGTTCGTCTCGGTCGAATCGGGTATCGGCTGGATGCCGTTCGCGCTCGAGGGCATGGACTGGCAGTGGCGGAACAGCGGCGTGCACAAGGAGCACCCGAACTACGAACTGCTGCCCAGCGAATACTTCAAGCGGCAGATCTTCGGCTGCTTCTGGTTCGAGCAGGATTCCGCACGCAGCGCGATCGAACAGCTCGGCGCCGACAACGTGCTCTACGAGACCGACTACCCCCACCCCACGTCCATGTCCCCGGGACCGGCGAGCGATGCCATTCGCCCGGACGACTACCTCCGGCGCAACTTCGCGCACCTGTCGGAGGAAGACGCGCGCAAGATCCTCCACGACAACGCCGCGGCCCTCTACAACCTGGACTGACGTCCTCGAGTCCCAGGTGCCGGCCCCCGCGCGCGACGTGCGGGGCCGGCACCGGCGGTCCGCGCCGGGCCGGCGGTCGCGGGGTGACACGCGTCTCCCGTACTGCTGGACTGTGATACAAATCTCCGTTAATATGCGTATGTTCCCAATGGATGCCGAGCGGATAGTTTCTGCCACCGGCCGCGGACCGACCAGAAGCCCGACTGTCCCGTCCCCCGGACAGCCTCAGCCAGTGGAGTATTCATGTCCCTCTCGGAATTCGAGACCCGTGCCCGCACCTGGGTGACCGACACCCTGGCCCGACTGGCGTTCACCGTCCGCGAGGACGAGTACGACGTCTCGGTCTTCCACGATCTCGGCGAAGACGAGGAGCGAGCGCTCCTCGACCGCCACCGCACCTGGCAGCGCGAGAAGTTCGACGCCGGCTACGGAGCGCTCGGATGGCCGAGCGAGTACGGCGGCGCGGAAGCCGGAACCGAGATCGCCGAAGCCTTCGCGCGGATCGAGAACGAATTGTGCCCGCTCCCGCCGCACGAGCTCGTCTCGGTCACCCTGCACCTCATCGCCCCCACCATCAGGCTCCTCGGTACCGACGAGCAGAAGCAGCGGTTCCTGCCGCGGATGCTTCGCGGTGAGCTTCTTGCCTGCCAACTGTTCTCCGAGCCCGATGCCGGCTCCGACCTCGCGAATCTGGGAACTCGCGCGGTGCGGGACGGTGACGACTGGATCGTCTCGGGGCAGAAGGTCTGGACGTCCGGAGCACAGTTCGCCGAATGGGGTGAACTCATCGCCCGCACCGATCCCGATCAGCCGAAGCACCAGGGCATGACCGCATTCCTCGTGCCCCTCGACGCCCCTGGCGTCGAGATCCGCCCGATCCGGCAGATGTCCGGAGGCAGCAGCTTCAACGAGGTGTTCCTCGATCGGGTCCGCATCCCCGACTCCCTGCGTCTCGGAGAGGTGGGAAAGGGATGGTCCGTCGCCCTGACCACGCTCGCCTTCGAGCGCGAGGGCGGTTCGAACACCGCGAACGTCGGCGGACAGTTCTCCCAGCTCGTCGCCACGGCCCGGCGGCTCGGCCGTGACGAGGACCCGCGCGTGCGAGAGCAGCTGGCCCGGGTGTATCTGCGTCAGCAGCTGGCCGCGGTGGATCTGCTGCGCGACCGTCAGGCGCGCGACGGCGGAGCCGCTCCCTCGGCGATCGGATCGGTCCGCAAGATCCAGTGGGTCGACAAGCTTGCCGCGGTCTCCGCTGCAGCCCGAACGGTGTTGGGCCGCAACCTCATCGCCGACACCGGTATCCCCGGTACCTACGAATGGAATGCGCACGTTCTCGGCGCCCCCGGCTACAGCATCGCCGGCGGCTCGGATCAGATCCAGCGCAACATCGTCGCCGAGCGGCTTCTGGGACTCCCCGCGGAGGCTCGTGCGGACCGCGGCCTGACCTGGCGTGAGGCGCGCAGTCGCGTCCACGGCCGTGCCACCTCCGGAAGCTGAGCACCCTCCGCGACCCACCGTTCGACCCCGTGCGTCCCCGGCGCACGTCGCTCGACTCTTTCAAAACCTCCCCGAAAGGTCTGCCATGAGATTCGCGTCGCTTCGTCGCTCGATCGCCGGAATAGGTATCGCCGCAGTGACCTTCGCTGTCGCTGGGTGTGGATCCGGTGCCACGACCGAGGTCTCCGCCGACGATCTCGGCCCCGCCGGAGACAGCGCCTGGGCGGAGCTCGTCGAGGCTGCCGAGCAGGAGGGCTCGGTCACCTACTTCACCGGCCAGCCGACGGACAACCTCCAGGAACTCGCTTCCCGATTCGAGTCGGCGTACGGCATCGAGGTCGAGATCGTGCGCGACAACGACGCCAACCTCCAGACCAAGCTCGCGGCGGAAGCGGAAACCGGTCGTCATACGGCCGACGTCATCGCAACCGCCTCCCGGCCCTGGGTGGACACGCGCCTGGCCGAGGGGTACTTCGTCCCGGTCACCGGTCCGGCCTTCGGCGCCGCCGAGTTCGACCGCGAGAAGTTCCTGCGCGACGACGACCGGATCTTCCTCTCGTCGGCTGCGGTTCTCACCTACGGCTGGAACACCAGCCGGGTCCCGGACGGCATCGACGGATACGAGGGGCTGCTCGATCCCTCGCTCGCGGACGGGAAGATCGGCGTGATGCTTCCGGTGTCGTCCGCGGTCGTGGACTTCTACGACTTCCTGGGCGACACGGTGTCTCCCGACTTCGTCGAGAAGCTCGCGGGCCAGAAGCCCCGCACCTACCCGGGCGCCCAGGCGATGGCCCAGGCGCTGACCTCCGGTGAAATCGCCGCAGCCGTCTACACCATGCCGCTCACCGCGGAAAAAGAAGCCGGCGCGCCCGTCGATTCCGGTCTGCCCTCACCGGTCTTCGGTGCTCCCTTCCTCACCGGAGTCTTGGCGAACGCGCCCCATCCCAACGCCGCACAGCTGTTCGCGAACTTCCTGGTGACCAAGGCGGGACAGGAGGCCGTCGCCGACCGCGCCGGCTCCGTGCTGCCCGGCATCTCCACGGCCGCGACGTCCGCGGACGACATCTGGGTCAACAGCCGGATCGTCACCGCCGACGACACCGAGGCCTTCCGGGCCGAGTTCGCGCGGCTGTTCGGTTCCAGTCAGTAACAACCCCCGGCCGCCGGGGGCGCCGATCCCGGCACCCCCGGCGAGCCTCCGGTGACCGAACCGGTCCCGGACACGAGAGGAATGAAACATGAAGGTCGGAGAACGTCTCAAGAGCCCCGTGTGCGGCGCGGAAGTCGTGATCGTCCGTGTGGACGACAACGTGGCCGGCCCCCTGCTGTGCGGGGGAGAGCCGATGTCCGCCGACGCGGCACCGGCCGCCCCGGCGGCGACGACTCCGGGACTGCTCATCGGAAAGCGATACGAGGGCGGGGGAGTCGAGGTGCTGTGCGTACGGCCCGGCGCCGGCCCCCTGGCGATCGGCGACGCGGTGCTCGCCGAAAAACAGGCCCGCCCCCTCCCGTCCTCGGACTGAGCAGATCCCCGACGCCGGCAGCAGTCCAACCGGCTCCGGCACCCCCAGGAAAGGCGACAGCATGATTCTCTCGAGCGCGGTCGGCGCAGAGGACACGGCGCTCCTCGTCGACACCATCCGGGCCGCCGTCGGCAGAGCCGACCCGGCCGACGGACGGTCCGAGCGGGTCTACCGCGACGGTCCCCTCGACCACGACCTGTGGTCCGTGCTCGGCCGCGAGATCGGAGTCGGTGCCCTCGCCGTCCCGGAAACTCACGGCGGACTCGGAACCTCCTACGCCACCGTGGCGGCCGTCCTCGAAACCCTCGGCGCGGAACTGACCCGCGTCCCGGTCCTCGGCAGCGTCATCGCCGCCACCGCGCTCGCGCGCTGCGCAGAGCACCCCCTCGCCCGCGACCTTCTCGAGGAGATCGCCTCGGGAACGAGGATCGTCGCCACCGTGGTCCCCGGGGACGATCTCGACACGCCCGGTGACGGCACCTTCCGTGCCGTCGACGGCGGCGAGGGCGTGACCCTCACGGGCCGAGCGGAGTTCGTGCTCGACGCAGTTGCGGCGGACACGGTCCTGGTCCACGCTGTCGACAGGTACGGATCCCTGGGCTTGTACGCGGTCGACCGTACCCATCTGACGGTGGAGCCGATGCAGACGACCGACGCCACCCGAGGTCTGGCGCGAGTCCACGCCGAGGACGTCCCCGCGACCCTGCTCACCGACCGCCCCGAACCCGGCCGCGTGCGCGATCAGGCTCTCGTGGCGTTGGCGTGCGACAGCCTCGGAGTCGCACGCGCGTGCCTCGACGCGGCGGTCGCCTACGCGAAGGAACGCGTCCAGTTCGGCCGTGTCATCGGCGAGTTCCAGGCCATCAAGCACATGCTCGCCGAAGTGGCCGTCGCCGTCGAACTCGCCGATTCCGCTGTGGCACACGCGATCTGGGCTGTCGAGGAGGGTACCGATCGCGATCTCGCCGAAGCGGCCGCCATCGCCGCACTCGCCTGCGGGGACGCCGCGGATCTCGCGACCGCCACCAACGTCCAGGTACACGGTGGCATCGGCTTCACCTGGGAACACACCGCCCACCTCTACTACCGCCGGGCCCTGGGCTCGAGCGTGCTGTGGGGAAGCGCGGACGATCACGCGCAACGGTTGTATCTGCTCGCGACCGACAGCGCCCGCTCCGACGACGCCCCGAACCCCGACCGTCTCCGCGAGCCGGCGTCGGCCCTGTTCGCCCCCGAGGCCTGAATCCTGCCGGTCAGAAAGTGAGTCCACGATGTCCCATGTCTCGATCCGCCAGTTGCTGAAAAACTTCGACGGCAAGCCCCCGACCGTGGCCGTCGACCACCTCGACCTCGAGATCGAGGACGGCGAATTCCTGGTGCTGCTCGGCCCGTCCGGCTGCGGCAAGACCACCACGCTGCGATGCCTCGCCGGGCTCGAACAACCCGCGAGCGGTTCGATCACCCTCGGTGACCAGGTCGTCTTCGACGGCGCGCGGGGAGTGAACCTGACCCCCGACAAGCGGTTCATCGGCATGGTGTTCCAGTCGTACGCCCTGTGGCCCCACATGACCGTCCGCAAGAACATCGCGTACCCCCTCAAGTCCCGCAAGCTCACCGACGCGCTCAACAGCGGCCGGGTCGAGGAGACCGCGGCCCTCGTCGACTGCGAACGCCTCCTCGACCGGCTGCCCGCCGAACTTTCCGGTGGGCAGCAGCAGCGCGTCGCGCTCGCTCGCGGTCTCGTCTCGCACCCCGACCTCGTGCTGTTCGACGAGCCGCTGAGCAACCTGGACGCCCGGCTCCGCGACCAGGTCCGCGCCGAGCTGCACGATCTGCACCAGCGCAAGCCGTTCACCGCGGTGTTCGTCACCCACGATCAGAGCGAGGCGCTCGCCCTCGGCACCCGCATGGCGATCATGCGCGCCGGGCAGATCGTGCAGATCGGCCCCCCGCGCGAGGTGTTCGAGGAACCCGTCGACGAATACGTCGCCGGCTTCACCGGCATGTCGAACCGGCTGCCGTGCGAGTACGTCGACGGCCGGTGGTACGCACTGGGCGCCGAGATCCACGGCATGCAGCCGCGAGCGGCGGCGTCGGTGGGCTCGTTCGTGATCCGGTTGCGGCCGGAGAAGGTGCGCCTCGTCGCCGATGCGGCGGATCTGCGGTCCGGCGAGGCCGGGATCGCGGTGCACGTCGACGATGTCGAATACGGTGGCCTGCATCTGGATGTCATGTGTTCGGTGGCGGTCGAGGGTTCGGCACGGCGGCAGTTGCACGCCCGGATCCCGACGTACGACTCGTCCCGGGCACCGCGGACCGTCTCCCGGGGCGCGGCGATGGTTCTCGCGTTCGAACCGATCGACGGCCGCACCTTCGACACCGACGGCAACGCACTCGCGATGCCTCAGCAGGCGCTCGTCGGCGCCCTGGCGGGGTGAGGGCGATGGCTGTGGTGACCTTGCCGGGCAACGACATCGGCGAACAGCGCCCGAGTGTCACCGGTGGATTGCAGAGCGACGCCGTCCGGTCGGTGGCGCGTCGGCTGGGTGTCGTGGCGTTCGTCGCGCTGCTGGCATATCTGGTCGTCGTCCCGGTGGTGCGGCTGCAATCGACCGCATTCGAGGACGGAGCCGCGGGATACGAGCGCGCGTTCGGTCTCGAACGGCTCGGTGGAATTCTGTGGAACACGGTCGGTCTCGCGCTCGGCTCGCTGACGATCGCGATGGTGCTGGGCACCGCGCTGGCGTGGGGCGCGAACCGCCTGCCGCGCCGGCTGGCGGTGCTCGAGATCCTGCCCATCCTGCCGATCGTGATTCCCGCGGTCGCGGCGATCGTCGGGTGGGCATTCCTGCTCTCGCCCCGGCCGGGCTATCTCAACGCGATGCTGCGGAATCTGCCGTGGTGGTCGCACCTGGAGGAAGGCCCGATCGACATCTACTCGATCCAGTGGATCGTGATCATCACCGGGTTCTCGCTGAGTTCGTTCGTGTACATGTTCGTCCGGTCCGGATTCGAGAACATCAACTCCGAGATGATCGAAGCGGCACAGGTGTCCGGCATGCCGGAATGGAAGGTCTTCTTCAAGATCACGCTGCCGCTGCTGCGCCCGACCCTGATCTACGGCGCCGGCGTGGCGCTGCTGCTGGGCCTGGGCCAGTTCACCGGACCCCTGCTGCTGGGCACCAACACCGGTGTGAGCGTGCTGACGACGGAGATGTACTTCCAGATCAGTGACTCACCGGCGCAGTTCGCGACCGCCGCCGCACTCGGGTCGCCGCTGCTGATCGTCGGGATCGTGGTGGTGTTCGCGCAGAAGGCGCTGCTGGGCAACCAACGACGCTTCGTCACCCACGGCGGCAAGGCCTTCCGGTCGCAGGGCCGTCCCTCGAAGACCGGGGTGGCGATCATCCTGCTGTTCTCGCTGCTGTCGACGGTGCTGCCGATCCTGGCGCTGGTGTTCGTGGCCCTGTCGCGGTACTGGAGCGGCACCATCAGCTTCTCGGCGCTGACGTTCGACAACTTCCGCACGATCTTTTCCGGGTCCGCGGTCCCCACCGCGATCGGCAACAGCGTGATGTTCTCGCTGATCGCGATGGCGATCGTGCTGCCGCTCGGGTTCGTCGCGGCGAACCTGATCGTCCGGGGACGCAACTACCCGGTGCTGCGGGTGATCGCGGACGTCCTCGTGTCGATTCCGCTCGGTGTGCCGGCGGTGATCTTCGGTGCGGCGTTCCTGCTCACCTACACGCAGGGGCCGATCGTCCTCTACGGCACCCCGTGGGTGGTCGTCCTGGTGTACGTCACGTTGATGCTGCCGTTCGCGACCCGGATGCAGCTGTCGTCGATGCTGGCACTCGGCGACGCCTACCTCGAGGCCTCCCGGGTGAGCGGCGCCGGGTTCGTCGCCACCAACGTGAAGGTCCTGCTGCCGCTCATGCGCGGCAGCCTCGGTGGAACCGCGGCACTGCTGTTCGTCCTGCTCACCCACGAGTTCACCGCGTCGCTGCTGGTGCGGGCCTCGCAGACCCAGGTGATGGGCACGATCCTGTTCGAGTACTGGTCCAACGGCGGCTATCCGCTGGTCGCCGCCGTTGCGCTGGTGATGACAGGGGTGACGGCGGTCGGTGTCGTCGCGGCGATGCTCGCCGGCGGGACCGACGCTCTCAGCAAGATGTGATCGCTCTCGGAGCATCCGCCCCGTGCGTGGTTTCGGTAGTCCCCACTACCGAAACCACGCACGGGGCGGCGAACGGACGAGAAAGGAAGCTGGTGGAGACGATCGAGTACCCGGACTGGCTGCGCGACGCAGGCGTTGTCGTGACCGGCGCCGGCAACGGGATCGGTCGCGCCCTCGCGCACCGACTGGCCGAGGCCGGCGCGCGGGTCGTCGTGAACGACCGCGACGCCGACGCCTGTGCCGCCGTGGCACGGGAGATCGGCGGCATCGCCGCCCCCGGTGATGCCGCCGGGGAAGCGGGCGTGGCCGCGCTCGTCGCGAGGGCTGTCGCCGAACTCGGGGAGGTCGACGCGTGGTTCGCGAACGCAGGCGTGGTCGCCGACGGCCCCGACGCCGAGGCCGCGTGGGAGATGTCCTGGAACGTCAACGTCATGGGGCACGTGCGCGCCGCGCGGGCGCTGCTCCCGGGCTGGCTCGACCGTGGCCGCGGCCGCTTCGTCGTCACCGCCTCGGCGGCGGGTCTGCTCACCATGCTGGGGTCGGCGCCGTACTCGGTGTCGAAGCACGCCGCGGTCGCCCACGCGGAGTGGCTCTCCGCGACCTACGGGGACAGGGGAGTGATCGTGCAGTGCCTGTGCCCCCAGGGGGTCGCGACGGACCTGCTGCCGACCGACGCCGCGGGACGGGTGGTCTTCGAAACCGGTGTGCTCACGCCAGGGCAGGTTGCCGATTCGGTGATGGCCGCCCTGTCCGGGGAGCGGTTCCTGATCCTCCCGCATCCCGAGGTCGCCGAGTACTACGCGGGACGCGCCGCCGACACCGACCGCTGGTTGCGCGGGATGCGCCGGATCCAGCGCCGGATCGACGACGCGGTGCGGGACGAGGCTGCGGCGCTCAGGTGATCAGCGCCCATCCGACCCCGCACACCGCGAGCGCCCACAGCACGCTGGTGCCGGTGCCGATGATGAACTGCTCGGAGGCCTGGGGTTCACGCAGCTCCGGATAGCGGGCCAGGCCCTTGACGGCCAGGACGATGGCCATGCCCTCGGGCCACCCGGCGAGCACCGCGCCCGCGACCGCGGCGCGTTCGAGGATGCCGATGACGCGACCGCCGCGCAGCGGACCGGGGATCGGTGCGCCGCCGGGGGCGGGGGCGGCCGGTTCGGGGCCGGCGTCGGGCTGGCGGCGGGCGATGCGGAACGCGGCGAGGACGGCCGGGCCGCCGCCGGTGATCGCCGCGAGCATCGTCAGCACGAGGGTGGCGGCGTAGGCGAAGCCGTGGACCGCCGTCGTCGCCGACGCGGCCAGGGCCGCCCCGATCAACGCGGCCGTCGAGAGCGCCGGCGCGAGCCACGGCGGCAGGTTCGAGCGCAGGCTCAGAACCGGGGCGAGCGCGACGACGGCGAGCAACACCAGCGAGACGACGGTCAACGGTCGGCCCTTTCGAGGAGGCGGCGGGCGAGGGTTCGGCCAGCCTGTTCGGCCTGCCATCCGGCAGTGTGCAGGCGCTGCGACACCGCCTGCTTGCTGATGCCCAGGCGCTGTGCCACCTGGGCCTGGGGGAGTCCGGCGCGGGCGAGTTCGACCGCTTCCCGGCCCTGATCGGTGCGGCGCAGCACCAGCGTCGCGAGCAGAGTGAGGGCGGCGTCGGCGTCGGCCGCGGCGTCGGGATCGGTGCCGTCGACGGCGAGGTTGCCGGGTGCGTTCTTGGCGCGTTCGACGGCGGTCCGCGCGTGTTCGAAGGCGGGGCCGCGTCCGGCGCGGGTCTGCTCGGGCAGCGGCGTCTCCACCGCGCCGACGCCGATCCCGACACTCCAGTGGCCGCGCTGCACCAGGTCCAGGGCGAGATCCACGACGGTCTCGGCGTCGTCCGCGACCGCCTGCACCTCGTCGCCGGCGGTGCGCTCGAACGGGCGCAGCAGGTCGGCGTCGCGGAATTCCTCGAGCAGCGCCGCGACCCGGTCGATGTCACGTCGGCTGCCGCGTTGATCCACCGTCAACACGAACATTGGTCAAGAATGAAGCCTTGACTTCAGTAAATCAAGGTCTGAGACTTGTCGACTTCTCGTCGTCGGGATCGACGATCGCATCGAGCGCGGAACCGGCCGGCACCGGCAACCGCGCCTCGAGCCACAGTCCCACGACCCCGACGAGCAGGCATACCACCGTCACCACCATCAGGGCGGGGTTCGTGCGTCCGGTCAGCGCGTCGCCGAGCAGCACCACCCCGATCGTGCCCGGCAGGATGCCCACGATCGTGGCGAGCGTGTACGGCACGAGCCGTACCGACGAGATCGCACAGCAGTAGTTCACCACCGAGAACGGGGCCGCCGCGATCAGGCGCAGCGATCCGACCGCGAGCCAGCCGCGCCGCGCCAGCCGCAGATCCACGGCCTTGGCCGCGGGATGTGTCAGATACGACGAGACCGCCCCGCGGCCGATCCACCGCACCAACAGCAACGCGAGCACCGCGCTGACCGTGGTCGCAGCCACCGAGACGGCGATGCCGGTGGCGGCGCCGAACAACAGGCCGGCGCTGAGGGTGAACACGGTGCGCGGCACCGGGGCGATGGTCACGACGGTGTGAACCAGGAAGAAGACGAGGACGAACGACGGGCCCACGGTGTCCGCCCACCCGCGGATCTCCGCGACCGTGGGATGAGGGATCAGCATTGCCGCGGCGGCCAGCGCGACGAGAAGGGCAAGTATGCCGAGGATTCTGCGGTCGGTCAGGAGCCTCGTCACGACCGACCACGATACCCGGACCCGGCAATCGACCGGTGCCTGCGGGCGGCGCGGAGGCGGAAGGTAGATTTCCCTGCGCAAGTCCGTTAACGATCGCTAGGGAATCTGTGGTGATCCCCACAATAGCCGCGGCGTGTATGCGGCTAGCATCACACGAGAACCCACCTAAGGTATCCACGGCCCACCATGGCCCGAGAACCAGCATCACACCGAGCCTGCACCACATCCCGCAGCGTAGGAGAGGAACCGCACGTGTCATTAGCTGCAGAAGCCGAGGACGCCGCACGCGCGTATGCGCAGTGGCAGAACGCGGTGGCCGGCGTGCTCGCGAAGTCCCGCCGCGTCGAGCCCGCCGAACTCGGACCGGAGCCGCAGCGACTGCTCGAGACCACCACGTACGACGACATCACCGTCAACCCGCTCTACGGGGTCCGCGACGAGCGCCCCGAGGCGCCGCTGCCCGGTGAGTTCCCGTACGTGCGCGGAGCCTCGGCCACCCGCGACGTCAACGCCGGCTGGCTCGTGTCCGCACAGTTCGGCGGCAGCGACGCCGCCGCCGCCAACGAGCGGATCCTCGCGGCCCTCGAGAACGGCGTCAGCGCACTCTGGCTGCAGGTCGGCGCGGCGGGCCTGCCCGTCGACGCCCTGCCCGCGGTCCTGGACAAGGTGCTGCTCGACCTCGCGCCGGTCACCCTCGACGCCGGTGCCGACACCGCCGCGGCCGCCGAGGCGCTGTACGCGCTGCTCGACGCCCGCACCGACGTCGCCGACCGCGGCGCCGTGCGGATCGGCCTCGGCGCCGCGCCGCTGACCAGCGCATTCTCCGGCCGTGCCGACGTCACCGTCGCCGACGCGATCGCCCTGGCGACGGCCGCCGCCGATCGCGCCGAGACCGTCCGGGCCGTGACCGTCGACGGCACCGCGTTCCACAACGCCGGCGCCTCCGACGCCGAGGAGCTCGGCGCCGCGATCGCCGCCGGCCTGGAGTACCTGCGCGAACTGGTCGCCGCCGGTCGGACCGCCGCCAACGCGCTCGGTCAGATCGAGTTCCGCCTCGCGGCCACCGACGACCAGTTCCAGACCATCGCCAAGTTCCGCGCCGGCCGTCAGGTCTGGGCCCGCATCGCCCAGGTCGTCGGGGCCGCCGACGCGGGCAACGCCCCGCAGCACGCCGTCACCTCCGCCGCGATGATGACCCAGCGCGACCCGTGGGTGAACATGCTGCGCACCACCCTGGCCGCGTTCGGTGCCGGTGTCGGTGGCGCGGATTCGGTCACGGTCCTGCCGTTCGACGTCGCCCTGCCCGCCGGCGCGCTCGACGTGTCCGAGGCGTTCTCCGAGCGCATCGCCCGCAACACCCAGCTGCTGCTGCTCGAGGAGTCCAACCTGGGCCGGGTGCTCGACCCGGGTGCCGGCTCCTGGTACATCGAGGAGCTCACCGCTCAGGTCGCCGGCAAGGCGTGGGAGTTCTTCCAGCAGATCGAGGCGGCCGGTGGTTACCGCGCGGCGCTCGACGCGGGAGTGATCTCCGAGCGCATCGCCGCGACCCGCGCCCGCCGCGAGTCCGACATCGCGCACCGCCGCACCTCGGTGACCGGCGTCAACGAGTTCCCGAACCTGGGCGAGACGCCGCTGCCCGCCGACGTCGCCGAGGCCGGTGCGTTCGCGGCCCGCTACGCCGCACCGTTCGAGGCCCTGCGCGACCGCTCGGACGCGTACCTGGCCGCACACGGTGCCCGTCCGAAGGTGCTGCTCGCACCGCTCGGACCGATCGCCGAGCACAACATCCGCTCGACGTTCGCGACGAACCTGCTGGCCGCCGGCGGCATCGAGGCCGTCAACCCAGGCACCCTCGCGCTCGACACGATCGCGCACACCGTGGCCGAATCGGGTGCGACCGTCGCCGTCCTGTGCGGCACCGACAAGCGGTACGACGCGGACGCCGGTCCTGCGACCGCCGCGCTGCGCGCCGCCGGTATCTCCACCGTCCTGCTCGCCGGGCCGGAGAAGGCCGTCGGTGACGTGGAGGGTGAGGCGCGTCCGGACGGGTTCCTCACCGCCAAGATCGACGCGATCGCCGCGCTGACCGACCTGCTGAACACTCTGGGAGCGTAAGTGAGCATCGAACACAAGATCGGCAGCTTCGCCGATGTCCCGCTGACGGATCCGGCGTCGCCGGCCCCGTCCGCGCCGACTCCGGAGCAGGCCGCCGCGCTCGTCGAATCCGTGGCGACCGCGAACAACTACACCGTCGACGACGTGGTGTGGTCGACGCCCGAGGGCATCGACGTCAAGCCCGTCTACACCAAGGCCGACCGGGACGCGGTCGAGGCCGCCGGTTACCTGCTGGGCAGCTACCCCGGCATCGAGCCGTTCGTGCGCGGCCCGTACCCGACGATGTACGTCAACCAGCCGTGGACCATCCGCCAGTACGCCGGGTTCTCCACCGCCGCCGAATCCAACGCCTTCTACCGCCGCAACCTCGCGGCCGGCCAGAAGGGCCTGTCGGTGGCGTTCGACCTGGCCACCCACCGCGGCTACGACTCGGACCACCCGCGCGTGCAGGGTGACGTCGGCATGGCCGGTGTCGCGATCGACTCGATCCTCGACATGCGGCAGCTCTTCGACGGCATCGACCTGTCGCAGGTGTCGGTGTCGATGACCATGAACGGCGCGGTGCTGCCGATCCTCGCGCTGTACGTCGTGGCCGCCGAGGAGCAGGGCGTCGCGCCCGAGCAGCTGGCCGGAACCATTCAGAACGACATTCTGAAGGAGTTCATGGTCCGCAACACGTACATCTACCCGCCGAAGCCGTCGATGCGGATCATCTCCGACATCTTCGCGTACACGTCGGCGAAGATGCCGCGGTTCAACTCCATCTCGATCTCCGGCTACCACATCCAGGAAGCCGGCGCGACCGCCGACCTCGAGCTCGCCTACACGCTCGCCGACGGCATCGAGTACATCCGCGCCGGTCTCGACGCGGGCATGGACATCGACAAGTTCGCGCCGCGCCTGTCGTTCTTCTGGGCGATCGGCATGAACTTCTACATGGAGATCGCGAAGATGCGGGCCGGGCGCCTGCTGTGGAGCGAACTCGTCGAGAAGTTCTCCCCGAAGTCCGCGAAGTCGAAGTCGCTGCGCACCCACTCGCAGACCTCCGGCTGGTCGCTGACCGCGCAGGACGTGTTCAACAACGTCGCGCGCACCTGCGTCGAGGCGATGGCCGCGACCCAGGGTCACACCCAGTCGCTGCACACCAACGCGCTCGACGAGGCCCTCGCGCTGCCGACGGACTTCTCCGCGCGCATCGCCCGCAACACCCAGCTGCTGCTGCAGCAGGAGTCGGGCACCACTCGCCCGATCGACCCGTGGGGCGGCTCGTACTACGTCGAGTGGCTCACCCACGAGCTCGCGAACCGGGCCCGCGCCCACATCGCCGAGGTCGAGGAGGCCGGCGGCATGGCGCAGGCCATCTCCGAGGGCATCCCGAAGCTGCGCATCGAGGAGGCCGCGGCCCGCACGCAGGCGCGCATCGACTCCGGCCGCCAGCCGGTGATCGGTGTGAACAAGTACCAGGTCGCCGAGGACCAGCAGATCGAGGTCCTCAAGGTCGAGAACTCGAAGGTCCGCGCCGAGCAGATCGCCAAGCTCGAGCGGCTGCGCGCCGAACGCGACGAGGACGCCACCCGCGCCGCGCTGGCCGCGCTCACCCGCGCCGCTGCCTCCACCGAGGGCGGCATGGAGAACAACCTGCTCGCCCTCGCGATCGACGCGGCCCGCGCCAAGGCGACCGTCGGCGAGATCTCCGACGCGCTCGAAGAGGTCTACGGACGTCACCAGGCCGAGATCCGCACCATCAGCGGTGTGTACCGGGACGAGGCCGGAAAGGCGGGCAACATCAGCACGGCAACCGAACTCGTCGAGAAGTTCGAGAAGGCCGAGGGACGTCGTCCCCGCATCCTGGTCGCGAAGATGGGCCAGGACGGTCACGACCGCGGACAGAAGGTGATCTCCACCGCCTTCGCCGACCTCGGCTTCGACGTCGACGTGGGACCGCTGTTCCAGACCCCCGAAGAGGTCGCCAACCAGGCGGCCGACAACGATGTGCACGTCATCGGCGTGTCGTCGTTGGCCGCGGGACACCTCACGCTGGTGCCCGCGCTTCGGGAGGCGCTCGCGGAGGTGGGCCGCCCCGACATCATGATCGTGGTCGGCGGCGTCATCCCTCCGGGAGACTTCGACGAGCTGTACCAGGCCGGCGCCGCGGCGATCTTCCCGCCCGGCACCGTCATCGCCGACGCGGCCGTGGGTCTGCTCGGCAAGCTCTCCGAGCAGCTCGGCCACGGCTCGGAGGACTGATCCCAGATGGGCCGACCTCCGGTCGATCTCGATCGGCTCGAACAGGACGTGCTCGCCAATCGGCGAGCCGGCCTGGCCAAGGCGATCACGTTGGTCGAGTCCACCCGCGACGACCATCGGGAGCAGGCGCAGCAGTTGCTGCTGCGCCTGCTCCCGAAGGCGGGCAACGCGATCCGGGTGGGCATCACGGGTGTTCCCGGTGTCGGGAAGTCGACGTTCATCGACTCGCTCGGCATGTATCTGCTCGACAAGGGCCACCGGGTGGCGGTGCTCGCCGTCGACCCGTCGTCGACGCGCACCGGCGGGTCGATCCTCGGGGACAAGACCCGCATGGCCCGCCTGTCCGTCGAACGGAACGCCTACATCCGTCCGTCCCCGACCGCCGGAACGCTCGGCGGTGTCGCCAAGGCGACCCGCGAGACGATGGTGCTGCTCGAGGCCGCCGGTTTCGATGTGATCCTCGTCGAAACCGTCGGTGTCGGTCAGTCCGAGGTGACGGTCGCGAACATGGTGGACTGCTTCACGTTCCTGACCCTGGCCCGCACCGGCGATCAGCTGCAGGGCATCAAGAAGGGCGTGCTCGAACTCGCCGATCTCGTCGCGGTGAACAAGGCGGACGGCAACTTCGAGCGCGACGCGCGGGTCGCTGCCCGCGAGCTGGCCGGCGCGATGCGCCTGGTGCACCCGCACGACGCGATCTGGAAGCCGCCGGTCATCACGATGAGTGGTCTCGAGGGCCAGGGCCTGGACACGTTCTGGGACACCGTCCTGAAGCACCGCGAGGTGCTCACCGCGGCGGGGCTGTTCGAGGAGAACCGCCGCCGTCAGCAGGTCGATTGGACCTGGACGATGGTGCACGACCAGCTGCTGCGCCGTCTCGAATCGAACCCGCGGGTCAACAGGATCCGCGACGAGGTCGAGCAGGGTGTGCGCGACGGGTCGCTCACCGCGGCGCTGGCCGCGCAGCGGCTGCTCGCCGCGTTCGACGGCACCGAATGACGACACGACCGGCCGCGACCGCTGCTTCGGTGGCGTTCGCGGCCGTCGCCGTCCTTCATCTCCTCGCGCAACTGGTGGCGCCGGAATCGGCGTTCACCGACATCTCCCAGTGGTTCCTGATGCCGCTGCTCGCCGCCGCGCTGGCCGCCTCCGCCCCGGCGCCGCGCACCCGACTGGTGAATCTCGTGCTCCTCGCTCTCGGGTTGTCGTGGCTGGGCGATGCCGCACCCGACCTGTTCGGCGGGGACACCGCGTTCCTGGTGATGGTCGGGTTCTTCCTGTGCGCGCAGATCGTGTACATCGCGGCGTTCGCACCGTACCGGTCGGCGAGCATCCTGTACACGCGCCGCTGGGCGCTGGCGATCCCGGTGGTCGCCGTCGTCGCGCTGATCGCGGTGTGCGCGGCCGGCGCGGGCGCACTGCTCGTCCCGGTCGTCGTGTACGGGCTGCTGCTCGCCACGATGGCGGTGCTCGCCACCGGCGTGTCCTCGGTGATGGCGACCGGCGCGGTGCTGTTCGTCGTCTCGGACGCGCTGATCGCACTCGGGGCGTTCACCGAGCTGTCCGTCTCCGGCTTCGCCGTCATGTCCACCTACATCGCGGCCCAGGTGCTCATCGCGGTCGGCGCCCGCGCGGTCGACGAAAGCGCGGTGTCGAGCCCCGGCCGGGCCGCGACCGCCTGACCTGGTCACGAACCGGCCGGGACAGGGGATCAGATTCCGATCAGTTCCTTTGCGACGGCGACCGAGGCGGGTCCGTCGAGGGCCGGGCGATCGGCCCATTTGCCGCCGGTGATCGTCACCGACACCTCGGGCAGCGTCACCGTGGTCACGGCGACGGAGGCGACGGCGATCTCCTGCTCGAGGGTGTACGCGATGCCGCCGGCCTTCTCGATGTCGGCGTCGGAGATCACGGTCAGCCCGGAGCCGCCCATCTGGTCGGCGGAGTAGACGGTGCCGGTGCCGGGTTCGAGGATGACGCCGACGGTGCGGATCGCGTCGAAGCCGGTCGCGGGGCTTTCCCACTGGCAGTAGGCGCCGTTCTCGCCGGCCTCGCTCGCGGCGCCGGCCTGCAGCCCGTCGATGTAGTCGGCGACATAGGGTTCGATGTCCGCGCAGCTCGAGAAGCGGGCGAGGATGTCCTCGTCGAGGGTGCCGGGGGTGAACTCCGACCCCGAATCCGAGGACGCCGAATCCGGGGACGTGGCGTCGGAGGAGGAGTCTTCGGAGGAGCAGGCGGGCAGCAGCGCGCAGGCGAGTGCGACGGGGACGGCGAGAAGTCGAGTTCGATTCACCGCTGCATGGTATAGGCCGCGGGCCCGCTCGTTGATCTTGGTCCCGGTTGCCCGATTTCGGGGATATCTTCGCAGGTCAGCGTGTTTCCGGGAGTATCGGCCAGGACGGGGGATCCCCACCCCACGGGCGCGCCGGGAACGGATGATCGGGGTAGTCGGCGACGGCGGGCCGGGCCGCGGTGACCGCACCGTGGGTCACGACGGTGGCGACGCTCGGGGTGGCCGGCCGCGGCGCGTCGGTTCGGCGACCGGGCGCGTCGAGCAGCCACGCTCCGGTGCGGGCCAGCGACACCGTCACGTCCCGACCGACGCCGTCACCGACCGCGTAGGCGTCGAGGACGCCGGCGGCGAGCAGGTAGCCGGATGCGTGATCGAGCGCCTGCGCGGGCAGCGCGCCGGGTGCATCGCCGCCGGACTCGACGGCAGCGATCCCGGAGGCGGCCTGCACGATCGAATCGAACCCGCGGCGCCCCGCCCACGGTCCCGTCGTGCCCCACGCGCACACCCGGCCCCGGATCAGGCCCGGACGGACCGCGCCGATATCGCCGATCATTGCCTCGAGCGCACCGGGGCGATAACCACTGAGCAGGATGTCGGCGTCCGCGAGCAACGCGCGGAATGTCGCAGCCCCGCGGGGGTCGCGCAGATCCAGCAACGCGCTGCGTTTCCCCTGGCCGTTCTCGATGTGCTGCCATTCGATCTCGGGCAGGTGCGGCGGATCGATGCGCAGCACCGTCGCACCGAGCAGCGCCAGCGCCCGGGAGGCGACCGGGCCGGCGATGACCCGGGTCGTGTCGAGCACGCGTACCCCCGCGAGCGGCGCCGCCTCCGTCGGTGCCGGCGCGGCCACGCGCCCAAAGTCGGCCCGGCGGGTCACCGCGACGAGGGGTTCCGTGGCCACCGCGCGTCCCGGCTCGGACGACCGCCACTGCGCCTCGTCGCGCACCCGTACCGCGATCGCGTCGTGCGCCACCGCCGCGGTCTCGACCGTGGCGGCGTCCAGGCCGCGGATCCGGTCGGCCACCTGCTCCCGGCCCGCGTCGGCGGGCACGTCCAGGGCACGCAGCAGGCGGGCGCGGTGGTGCGGATAGTTCGCATGCGTGCGCACCCATCCGTCGCGGGCCCGGAAGAAGCCGGACAGGTCGGCGAAACCGTCGATCGGGGTCCCCGACAACCGGAGCATCCGATCCCCGGAGAAGGACGCGGCGATCCGCTCGGGATCGAGCCGCACCGGGCGTGGACGCACGCCGGCCGCCGCGCGCACCCGGTTCGCGGCCTGCGCGAATGCGGCGACCGCGCCCGCGGCGAGCGCGAACACCGGCAGCCGTGCCGCCAGCAGAGCTCCCGGATCGGGGCACGCCACGTCACCGGTCGGTGTGGCGTCGAGTCCCGCCTCGGCGAGCGCCTTCGCGTAGTCGTGCTGCAGGTGCAGGTCGGGCATCGGCAGCGGCAGGTCGGGCACGATCACACCCTCTCGAAGTTGTCGAACGACGCGAGGTCCGGCGCGAATTCGTCGGCGATGTCTCCGTCGCGGGCGGGTCGGCGGGTGTGCGCGTGCGTGTCGAGGACCCGTTCCGGGTCGACGACCGTGACGCGCAGGCCGTCCAGGCGCAGCCGCCGTAGCGCCTCGCGGAGCATCCGCTCGGCGACGTCGTCGACCGAGTGGACCCGCCGCAGATCGAGGACCACGCCGTCGAGCCGCTCCACGTCCTCCGCCGATGCCAGGGCGCGCAGCACGAGTTCGGCGCCGCTGAACTGCAGGGTGCCCTGCAGGCTGCACACCCGGACGGTGTGGCCGTCCGGTCCCCGCAACCGGCGGTCGCGCCGGATGGCCGATCGGGCAGGTTCCGGCCCGTCCATGATGTGCAGGCCCATGTCGTCCGACAGCCGACGGCACATCCGGACGCCGCGCACGCTGGAGCCGTGGGAGTCCAGGCGCGGGGAGAACGCGCCGATGCCGACCTGACCGGGCAGGGCGCCGAGCACCCCACCGGAGACCCCGCTCTTGGCGGGAATCCCCACCGTCGACATCCAGTCGCCGGCCGCGTCGTACATGCCGCAGGTCATCATCACGCTGAGCACCTGCCGCACCACCGTCCGGGACACGACACGCTGACCGGTGAGTGGCTGGACGCCGCCGTTCGCGAGGGTCGCCGCCATCACCGCGAGGTCGCGCACGGTGACGGTGATCGCGCACTGCCGGGTGTATCCGCGCACCACCTCCGCCGGGTCGCCGTCGATCACCGAGTAGCTGCGCAGCATGTTCGCGATCGCCGAATTGCGGTAGGCGGTGCCCAGCTCCGAGTCGAACACCGACTCGTCGACGGCGAGATCGCGCCCGGCGAACGCGGACAGGCCCCGCAGCACCCGCTCGAACCGTCCCTCCGTCGTCGCGGTCGCGGGACCGACGAGCGCGTGGGCGGTGAGGGCGCCGGCGTTGATCATCGGATTGAGCGGCCGCCCGGACCCGCTCTCGAGCGACAACTCGTTGAACGCCTCACCGCTCGGTTCGACCCCGACCCGAGCGAGCACCGCGTCGACGCCGTGATCGGCGAGGGCCAGCGCATACACGAACGGTTTCGAGATCGACTGGATCGAGAACTCGGCATCCGCGTCCCCGGCGGTGTACACGACCCCGTCGATTGTCGACAGGCACACCGCGATCCGGTCCGGATCGGCCTGGGCGAGTTCGGGAATGTAGTCGGCGGTCGCCCCGGGATTGTCCGTCCCGCACGCCTCCACGACCTCGAGCAGATAGTCGGGGATCGGCGATTTCATCGTCGGATCCTAACCCGCGTGCGCCTCCGCCGCCCGTGTGCCTTTGTGGCGGTCCCAGCCGCCATTTGTGCACACCGGCGCGGAGCGCCTCAGACCTCTTCGCGCAGGACGGGGGCGACCGGGGTCTGCAGCTTCTCGAGCGACCCGGCGGACTCGGCGCGGGTGAGCCGCGAACGCCGCCACGAGACGCTGAGCAGGGCAATCCAACCGGCCGCGATCAGCAGATACAGCAGCATCGCGACGGTGCCGGTCACCTCGAACGACTTGAACAGCTTCTGCGCGTTGGTGATGACGATGATGCCGCCGACCGCGGTGCCGAGCAGCGTCGCCGGCACCCGGCTGACCAGCCACGCGGCCGCCGGTGCGGCGATCGCGCCACCTATCGCCAGGCCTGCGACGACGAGCAGGTTGCCGACCGACTCGCGACCCAGGCCGAACAGGAACCCGAGGCTGGCCGCGACCGCGACCATGAACTCCGACGCGCTGACCGAGCCGATCACGGTACGCGGCGCGGTCTTCCCGCGCGAGAGCAGGGTGCTGGTGGTGATCGGTCCCCATCCGCCGCCACCGCTGGCGTCGACGAACCCGCCGAAGAAGCCGAGGGGCGACAGGAACTTCGCGGTGTGCGGGGAGGTGCGGGCATGCGCGACCGCCGGCGGTCGCACCGAGAACCGCAGCGCCACGTACACACCGATCGCCAGCAGGATTCCCGCGGTGACCGGGGCCGCGGCCTCGGTGGACAGGCTCGACAGGACGGTCGCGCCCAGGAAGGCGCCGATCGCGCCGGGCACGCCGAGCTTGGCGACGACCTTCCAGTCGATGTTGCGGAACTTCCAGTGGGAGATGCCCGAGACCAGGGTGGTGCCGACCTCCGCCAGGTGCACGGCCGCGCTGGCATGCGCCGCCCCGACACCGCTGAAGATCAACAGGGTGGTGGCGGTGACGCCGAAGGCCATGCCGAGTGCGCCGTCGACGAGCTGTGCGCCGACACCGACAAGAGTGAAGATCAGCAAATTGAACAAGGCATGCTCCGACCGCGAACGTGGTTACCGAAGGGAATTGGGGAGCGGAAAGACCGCTCAGCAACACACCTGGCAACAACACGCGCCGTCGAAGCACGCGCCACGACGAGTCGGCCAGAACGGCATCAACGCAAGCACGGTGGCCGGGGCGGCCTCGATGCTCGTCGTCTGCACGGCTGTCGTCCTTCGTCGTCGGGTCGCCGAGGACACGGCGACCGGTCGAGCATAGCGTGATCCCGTGCGGGACGGCACCTCCGGGCCCACGGGAGGTGTCGTCCCGCACGGACCGTCAGGGAAGCCGACGCGTCTCGATCTCGAATCCCGCCGCGCGGAGCCGTTCGGTCAGCACGTCGCCGAACGCGACCGCTGGGGTGAGCACCCCGCCGCCGGCGTGCAGCGCGGAACCACCCACCGCCAGCGAGAGCGCGGACTCGGCGAGCATCACCGCCGTCGCCTTGTAGCCGGGATCGCCCTGCGCGGCGAACCGGGTGGTGTAGCGGGCGCCGGTCGTGGTCGTCGTGTACAGGTCGATCGTGAAGAACCCGCGCTCGCGAGTGGCTTCGGACGGCCCTTCGCCCGGCTTCGGCAGCACCTTGTCGAGCAGGAAACGCGTCGGGGGGAACGACAGGCCCAGCACCAGCGCGCCGAGACCCGCCGCGACCCCGCCGGCCAGCACCGGCGACAGCGGGGACGACCCGACGTTCATGACCTCGCGGTACCGGAACGACCTGCCGTACGTCCACCCGGTCAGGGCGTTGGTGCGGCGCACGATCCGCGTGTTGTACGACGCCATCGCGAACGGCGCCTTCCATCCGGACAGTTCCGGTGCGATGGTCTTGCCGTCGACGAACGCGAGGTCGTTCTCTCGGCCCAACCGAGGTTCCTGCGCCGGGTCGGGGCTGAGGGAATACGGTTGCGCCGCGACCTTCCGCAACGCGCGGTCCTTGCGCACGACGTCGAGCTGGGTGCGCAGCGAATCGATGGTGCCGCCGCTGGGGGCGCCGCGGAACGCGGTGAGAATCAGCGTGGTGTCGGCGAGTTCGCCCGCGTCGTCGGCCTGCGCCGCCCGGTACAACGCGTGCACGCCGAGGTCGGACGGGATCGAGTCGAAGCCGCAGGAATGGACGATCCGGGCGCCGGTGCGGCGGGCGGTGTCGGCGAACCGGTCGATGCTCTCGCGGTGGAACAGCACCTCGCCGGTGAGGTCGACGTAGTCGGTGCCCGCCTCGGCGCACGCCTGCACCAGCGGCATCCCGTACTTGGCGTAGGGGCCGACGGTGGTGATCACGACCCGGGTCGCCGCGGCCAGCGCGGCCAGCGACTCCGGATCCTCGGCGTCCGCCTCGAGGATCGGCCAGTCCGCAGCTGTGCCGCCGAGGTCCGCGCGGACCTTCTCGAGGCGGCTGCGGGACCGCCCGGCCAGGCCGGCCTTCAACCCGGACGGCAGATGTTCCGCCAGGTAGGCGGCGGTGAGCCGGCCGACGAACCCGGTGGCTCCGTAGACGACGATGTCGAGTTCGCGTGAGGCAGCGTTCATGGCGCACACCCTACTGCCGGGTAAATCACCGTGCGACGAAACTCACACGACGCGACCGCCGCCACAGGCCCACCCACGACACGAGGATGCAGGCCGCGACGAGCGCGCGGACCAGGCCGAGCGCGGAATCCGGGTAGATCACCCCGGTCAGGTAGTGGTCGATGAATCCGGACGGCGGCAGCCCCGCCTCGCCGGCGCGGTGACGCGCCCAGTTCTCGGCGCGGGTGAGCGGGCAGTCGAACCCCACCAGCACCGAGGCGAGCCCCCACACGACGGCGACCGCGTGCAGCACGATCGTGCGCGGCCAGCGCCACGCCACGAACCCGCCGAACGTGACGTACAGCAGGAACGCCAGATGCGTGAGCGCGATGCCGTCGGCCAGAACCCGATAGGGCATGGTTCCAGCGTAGGTCGGTTACTCCTCGTCGGGTTCCTTGACGACGAGAACCGGCACCGGAACCTCGATCACCAGCCGCTGCAGCGGCCGCTCGAGCAGGAACTTGCCGAGCGCGTTGCGGCCGCGGCTGCCGATCACGATGCGGTCCGCGCCGCTGTCGGTGGCCAGCTCGACGAGGGTGCCGACGGCGTCCCCGTCGTGCACGGCAGTGCGTACCTCCCAGCCGCTGTCCCCGGCGACCCGGCGCACCGCGGTGCGCACCGATTCGACCTCCGCCTCGGCGGCGGCCCCGTCGTCGTCGAGCACGTGCAGCACCAGCAGCTCGTCCTGCCGGCGGGAGGCCTCGTCGACGGCGGCCGCGAGCGCGGCGCGGCCCTCGGGTGTCTCGGCGTGAACGACTGCGACGGTCATAATGCTGCTCCTGGGCGGCTCGACGGAACTGCCTCCAGTATCCCGGCACCGACCCGGACGAGCACGGCCGAGCGCGTGTGGAACCCGTCTCCACCTGCCCTTTTCTGTCGGGTACGTCTCAGTCGCGGCTCACCACGCCGACTCTGTCGGGCTCACCACGGTGACTCTGTCGTGGTTCACCACGGTGACTCTGTCGTGGTTCACCACGCTGCGGGCTTGTAGTCCTTGAGGAAGCAGCCGTACAGATCCACCCCGGCCTCGCCCTGCACGATCGGGTCGTACACCCGCGCGGCGCCGTCGACGAGGTCGAGGGGCGCGTGGAAGCCCTCCTCGGCCAGACGCATCTTGGTGTGATGCGGCCGCTCGTCGGTGATCCATCCGGTGTCCACCGCGGTCATGAGAATGCCGTCGGTGAGCATCTCCTCCGCGCTGGTGCGGGTGAGCATGTTCAGCGCGGCCTTGGCCATGTTGGTGTGCGGGTGCCCTGCCCCCTTGTAGCGGCGGCCGGCGAACTGCCCCTCCATCGCCGAGACGTTCACCACGTACTTGCGCCGCGCAGCGGCCGCGGCCATCGCCGGACGCAGCCGGTTGACCAGGATGAACGGCGCCACCGAGTTGCACAGCTGCACCTCGAGCAGTTCGAGGGGTTCGATCTCGCCGACGGTCTGCACCCAGCTGTTGGTGTGCACGAGGTCCGGCAGCAACCCGCCCGCGTCGACCGCGACCCCCGCGGCGATCCGTTCCGGGGTCGCGGAGCCGGCAACCATCGCCAGCGCCGTCACCGACTCCGGGGTCAGCGCGTGCGCGGCGAGGTCGCTCGGCAGCGACCCGGCCAGCGCCGCCGGGTGGGCGTCCGACGGCTTGCCGAAGGTGATCATCTCCGGGAGCTGACCCGATGGCAGCGGTCCCGATTCGGCCTCGGCCAGCGCCGAATAGGCGCCGGGGGAGCGGCGCACCGTCTGCGCGGCGTTGTTGATCAGGATGTCCAGCGGTCCCTGCGCCGCGACATCGTCGGCGAGGGCGACCACCTGGGCGGGATCGCGCAGGTCGATCCCGACGATGCGCAGCCGGTGAATCCAGTCGGCGCTGTCCTCCATCGCCGAGAACCGGCGGATCGCGTCGTTCGGGAACCGGGTGGTGACGGTCGTGTGGGCGCCGTCACGCAGCAGCCGCAACGCGATGTACATGCCGATCTTCGCGCGGCCACCGGTGAGCAGGGCCCGCCTACCCGTCAGATCGGTACGGGCGTCCCGTTTCGCGTGGTTCTCGGCCGCGCAGGTCGGGCACAGCTGGTGGTAGAACGCGTCGACCCGGGTGTACTTGTCCTTGCACACATAGCAGTGCCGGGGTCGCAGCAGGGTGCCCGCGGACGCGCCGCGCGTCGTCGACGTCAGCGTCAGCCCGGCGGTTTCGTCGTCGATGCGGGTCGGCGACCCGGTCGCGGTCGCGGACAGCACCTCACGGTCGGCCTGGACCTTGCGGCTGCGGGCCTCGTTGCGGCGCAGCCGCTTGAACTTCTTGAACATGTGGCCGACGGCCCGCTGCACCGCGATCGCGTCGGGATGGTCGGCGTCCAGACCGGCCGCAAGGTCGAGAACCTTCAGGCAGGTTTCGAGGTCGGCCGGGTCGATCGCGCGCGGCGGGACGGCGCCGGCATCCGCGGCCGGAGTGTCGCAGTGGGTGTTCATGAACCTTTTCCGATGTCGTGCGGTAGCAATGAATGGTATCGGGCGCAGCCGGTGCGTCCGTCCACACACCCGAGGAGACACCACCCATGAGCGCTGCCAAGAAGAAGTTCGCCGACCTCGCGCCGTGGCAGAAGGCCGCGGTCCTCACGCTCGCGAGCGTGCAGCTGTCGCTGGCGGCGACGGCCTGGGCGGACCTGGCCACCCGGCCCGCCGAGAAGGTCAACGGCAGCAAGGGCAAATGGGCGCTGATCACCCTGATCAACTTCGTGGGCCCGATCTGGTACTTCCGCAAGGGACGCCGCGCCTGATTCAGCTCCCGTCGAGCGGGTTCCGTGTCGATTCGTCCACGCCGCGCGAATCCACACGGAACCGAGCGAGGGTCGGTGCCCACCGCGCGCGGAACCCCGACCGCAGGCGAAGTCGCCGTGCCCGTGACGAGCGTCGACGGTCGCATCATGCGGGTTGACGACCGGCCCGCGAGTTGTCGCCGGCAGCCGCGCGGCTGCACGCCCACTTCACCGCGCACACCGACCGGTTCCGCGACCGAGCCCGGTACGCTGGCCGTCGTGACACGTTTCGGGGAGGAACTCGCGCAGCTGGCCGTCGTTCGGCTCGCGTGGCTGTCCGTGCTCACGATCCTGGTCACGATCACCGTCGCGATCGATGCCCCGACTGCGCTTGCCGTGGGCGCGGTCGCCATCGTGGCGATCGTCGCGATCGCCACGTGCAGCGTGCTCCCCGCGTTGTGCCCGCCGCCGATCTCGTCTTCCGGGCCTCCTGGCGAGGAGCGTCGCCTGCGCGGTGCGTTCCGTCGCCAGAGCGCCCCGAACACTCCCGGCAGGCCACGTCGCCCCCGAGCACCCGGGCGGGTACTGCTCGCCGCATAACGCTCTCACGAGCGCGCGGCCCGCAGTTGTCCGCCGCACCGTCGACTCCGGGTCCGGTGCCCCCCCATTCACCCGCACGATGCCGGCTGTCGCCGCATCGTGCCGGAAGGTGTTCGATGCTCGATTTCGTCTACTATCCCGTGTCCGCGATCCTGTGGTTCTGGCACAATGCGTTCGGCGCGGTGCTCGGCCCCGACAACGGCGTCGCGTGGGCGCTCGCCGTGATTTTCCTGGTGTTCACTCTGCGCCTGGTCCTGCTGAAACCTGGAATCGGGCAGATCCGGACCGCCCGGCAGATGCAGAAACTCCGGCCCCAGATCAAGGCCCTGCAGCACGCGTACTCCGACGATCGCCCCCGCCTGGTGTCGGAAATGCAGAAGCTCCGAAAGGAACACAGCTTCAACCCCTTGATGGGCTGCCTGCCCGCGCTGCTCCAGGTTCCGGTGTTCCTGGGTATGTGCCACGTGCTGGCTTCGTTCAACCGCACCGGCACCGGGATCGGCAAGCTCGGCATGACCCCCGAGGAGAACGCCCACACCGCCAACTACGTGTTCAGCGCCACCGACGTGCAGTCCTTCCTCGGCGCCCGCCTCTTCGGTGCGCCGATCTCCGCAGCGATCACCACCCCGGAGAGCACGCTCGCGTCGTTCGTCCACTTCGGCGGCATTCCGACGGCCGGCGCGATCGCGACCGTCGCGCTTCCGCTGATGGTGATCGCGAGCCTCGCGACGCATTTCAACGCGCGGGCATCGGTGGCACGCCAGGACCCGGTGGTCGCGGCGAGCGCGCAAACCGCCGTGATCAACAAGATCACGCTGTGGGTGTTCCCGCTCGGGGCCCTCGTCGGCGGCCCGGTCCTGATGATCGCGATCCTGCTGTACTGGGTGAGCAACAACATCTGGACCTACGTCCAGCAGCGCATCGTCTACGCCCACCTCGAGCGGGAGGACGCCGCCGCACAGCGGCGCCGCGACGAGCAGCGGCGGGTGGATGCCACTGCACGCGATGCGCGTCCGGAGGTGGGGCAGGTCCCGGAGGTGATCGACCCGCCGCTGAGCCGGACAGATCTCGATCGTCGCTCCTCGAGCTCACCGCCGGCGGAGAAAGCGGAACTGCGTCACCAGGATTGAGCGGCGGCGCGGCGCTGCTGCCGTCGACCGCCTTCCCGTCGTGGCGGCGACGCGACGGAATGCGCTGCGCGCGGCGACGCAGCGCCAGCTCGTGCTGCAGGCGCTCGTCCGACAGCTTGCCCGGCCCGTAGATGCCGGTGCCGTCGGCGCGCCGAATCGTTGCAGCCATCTTCTTTCCCCCTCGTGCTTCGAAACGAACGCCACAGTAGAGCGCAGCTACGACACAGGGGGCAACGGATTTTCGGCATCCGGAGTCGGGGAAGTCCGGCAAGCAGATGTCCGGGAAACGAAAGCGAGGTCACGATCCCTGTCGGGTTCGTGACCTCGTTGGAGTGTCCGAGGGGGGACTTGAACCCCCACGTCCGTTAATAGGACACTAGCACCTCAAGCTAGCGCGTCTGCCATTCCGCCACTCGGACCGGATGTGCATGGACATGCCGGTAGCTCCCGCTCCCGCGGGCGCTGACGAGAACACTAGCGTATCGATGCCCAATTCCCCAATTCCCCTGGCGGGGTGCGTCGACGGCGCGCCGCGACCCCCGTGCTCGTGCGCGTTTCCGGCAGCCCCCGCTACCGGAAACGCGCACGGGCGGGGGAGGACCGGGAACGACGAAGGCCCCGAACCTGTCGGTTCGGGGCCTTCGTCGTCTGTCTCAACTCAGAGTGTCCGAGGGGGGACTTGAACCCCCACGTCCGTTAATAGGACACTAGCACCTCAAGCTAGCGCGTCTGCCATTCCGCCACTCGGACTCAGTTGTCTCGCACCCGCTCTCCGTGGGTGCTGTGAAAGAGTAACCCACCGCGTCCACGCGCCCAAATCGCCCCCTTCACCTGCACGGATGCGGGCCCACGGTGGTAGACATGCAGGCATGGCCGAACACGTGAGCGCCCACACCCCGTCCCGAGCCGAGAACGAGGTCGTCGACCTGGTCTCCCAGCTCATCCGGTTCGACACCTCGAACACCGGCGACCCGGCGACCACCCGCGGCGAACGTGCCTGTGCCGAGTGGGTCGCGGCGCAGCTCGAGGAAGTGGGATACGAAACCGAATACGTCGAGTCCGGTCAGCCGGGCCGCGGCAACGTGTTCGCGCGGCTGCCCGGTGCGGACCGCAGCCGCGGCGCCCTCATGCTGCACGGTCACCTCGACGTCGTGCCCGCCGAACCCGCCGACTGGAGCGTGCACCCGTTCTCCGGCGCGGTCGAGGACGGCTACGTGTGGGGTCGCGGCGCCGTCGACATGAAGGACATGGTCGGCATGATGCTGGCCGTGGCCCGCCGCTTCAAGGCCGAGAACATCGTCCCGCCCCGCGACCTGGTGTTCGCGTTCGTCGCCGACGAGGAAGCCGGCGGCCTCTGGGGCTGCCAATGGCTGGTCAAGCATCGCCCCGACCTGTTCGAGGGCGTCACCGAGGCCGTCGGAGAGGTCGGCGGCTTCTCGCTGACCGTGCCCCGCCGCGACGGGGGAGAGCGCCGCTTCTACCTCGTCGAGACCGCCGAGAAGGGCCTGGGCTGGATGCGGCTGACCGCCAAGGGCCGGGCCGGGCACGGCTCGTTCCTGCACGAGGAGAACGCGGTGACGATCCTGTCGCAGGCCGTCGCGCGGCTCGGCAGCCACACCTTCCCGCTCGTGATCTCCGATTCGGTGGCCGAGTTCCTCGCCGCGGCGTCCGAGGAAACCGGTATCGATTTCGATCCGGCCTCCCCGGACATCGAGGGCACCCTCGCCAAGCTCGGGTCCATCGCCCGCATCATCGGTGCGACCTTCCGCGACACCGCCAACCCCACGATGCTGCAGGCCGGCTACAAGGCCAACGTCATCCCGCAGACCGCGCAGGCCGTCGTCGACTGCCGCATCCTGCCCGGCCGGCTCGCCGAGTTCGAACGCACCGTCGACGAACTGATCGGCCCGGACGTGACCCGCGAATGGATCACGAGCCTCGACTCCTACGAGACCAGCTTCGACGGCGACCTCGTCGACGCGATGAACGCGGCGATCCTCGCGCACGATCCGCTGGGCCGGACCGTGCCGTACATGCTGTCCGCGGGCACGGACGCCAAGTCGTTCGCGAAACTCGGCATCCGGTGCTTCGGGTTCGCGCCGCTGCAGCTGCCGCCGGAACTCGACTTCGCAGCGCTGTTCCACGGAGTCGACGAGCGTGTCCCGGTCGAGGCTCTGCGATTCGGGACCCGTGTCATGGAACACTTCCTGTTGCATTCCTGAAGATCCGTCCCCCACGAGGAAAGGACCCCCGATGGCGTTCGACTACGACCCGTACGAGTTTCTCCCGAAGCTGCCCACGTTCCAGGTGACCAGCGAGGACTTCGCCGAGGGTGAGGAGTGGAAACTCGCGCAGGCCAGCGGCGCGTTCGGGATCCCGGGCGGCGGCGACGTGTCCCCGCAGCTGTCGTGGTCCGGGTTCCCCGCAGAGACGAAGAGCTTCGTGGTGACCGTGTTCGACCCCGACGCCCCGACCGCGTCCGGCTTCTGGCACTGGGCCGTCGCGAACATCCCCGCGACCGTTACCGAGCTGCCCGCCGGCGCCGGCAGTGCCGGCGGTGAGGGCCTGCCCGCCGAGGCGGTCACCCTGCGCCACGACGGCGGCGCCCCCGGCTTCATCGGTGCCGCCCCGCCGGCCGGTCACGGCTACCACCGCTATATCGTCGCCGTCCACGCGCTGGACGTCGAGACGATCGACGGGCTCACCGCCGACTCCACCCCGGCGTTCCTCGGTTTCAACGTGTTCGGGCACGCCATCGCCCGCGCCTTGCTGACGGGCACCTACGAGGTGAAGTGACACTCGCTCGACGACCCACCACCCGGTGCGTGCCCGGCGTCGAACCACGCCGGGCACGCACCGGGCCGGGTGCGGTCACAGCATCCGGCGGCGGCGATCGAGGGCGCGGAAGCGACGCACCGACACCCGGGACCACGCCACCTGTTGCACGGCCAGTGTCGCCCAGCCCGCCAGCGCCATTCCGGACAGGTTGAGGGCGAGTTGCAGTGTGCTGCCCCAGATTTCTTCGGCAGCGCCGAATGCGAGACCGACGCCGACGTTGCCCGCAGCGGGGACCGTCGTCACCGAGATGAACACCCCGGACAATCCGCCCAGCTTGGACGACGTCAGGGACAGTACCCCTGCCGCCGCTGCGATCACGGCCACGAGGAACGACCACTTGTCGGGTGTGTAGATGAAATCGGTCTCCGGTCGCGGACCGGTGATGTCGTCGAGGGTGATCCAGCCCAGCAGCCGAGCGGCGAGCGCGGCCACCGCGGTGACCGCGATCGCCACCACGAACCCGGCCACCAGGGTGCGGGCCGCCGTCGCGAGCAGCACGAAGCGCCGCTTGACCAGGGCGACGCCGAGCGCGGCAATCGCACCGAACTCGGGCCCGAGCACCATCGCGCCGATGACCAGGACCTGCGAGTCGGTGACGATCGCGATGCCGGCCAGCAGCGTGGCCATCGTCATGAAGCTGAGGTAGGTCCAGTTCAATTCGACGTCCTCGTAGGAACGCTGCGCGACTTCCGCCCACACGACGGCGTCGGCGCTGCTCCCCGGGGTGCGCAACTCCGCGTCGAACCCGCTGCGCGAGAGCCAGGCATGTACCGGTTCGATCTCGATCGTGCCTCTGCGGTGCAACCCGATCGCCCGGAGCTGCTCGATCAGGTCGTTGGTCACCTCCCGCGCCACGTCCGCATGCACGATGTCGCCGACCGGGCGCAGCGCGGCACCGTGTATCACCGCGAGTCCGCTGACTCCGGGTTCGTCGCGGAGGATGCGGACGGTGTCCTCGGTCAGCTCGCTCGGCGACAGGATCCGCAGGTGCAGCATGGGGCCAGTGTCCCCGTTCCCGGCGTCGACGCCCGCCCTTTCGACTCAGCTCCCGGCGTCGTGGCGGCCACGCACGGACGAGGCCGCCACCCGCATGCGCGCGGCGCGATCAGTTGGCGGCGCCGACCGCGTCGGCGATCGACGCGTAGCCGGAGGCCCGGAGCTTGCGGGCCAGACCCTTGTGGATGCGGCGCATCCAGAACGGGCCGCCGTAGATGAACCCGGTGTAGCCCTGGATGAGCGACGCGCCGGCGAGGATCCGCTCCCACGCCTGCTCGACCGTTTCGATGCCGCCCACCGACACCAGCACCAGCCGGTCCCCGACCCGCTTGTGCAGGCGCCGCAGCACCTCCAGGGAGCGATCGGCGACGGGCGCACCCGACAGGCCGCCGGCGCCGATCTCCTCGACTCGCGCGGGGTCGGTGCGCAGACCGTCGCGCCGGATGGTGGTGTTGGTCGCGACGATGCCCGCCAGACCCAGCTCGACCGCCAGATCCGCGACCGCGTCGACGTCCTCGTCCGACAGATCCGGCGCGATCTTCACCAGCACCGGCACGGTCACCGTGTCGAGCACCGCCGCGAGCAGCGGGCGCAGCGACTCGACGGCCTGCAGGTCCCGCAGACCGGGGGTGTTGGGCGAGGAGACGTTGACGACGACGAAGTCCGCGAGCGGACCGAGCAGGCGGGCACTTTCGGTGTAGTCCGCGGCGGCCTCGCCCGCAGGCACGATCTTCGTCTTGCCGATGTTCGCGCCGATCGGCACGGTGCGCAGCCGCTGCCGCAGCTGGTTGGCGGCCTCGCCGGCGCCGTGGTTGTTGAAACCCATCCGGTTGATCAGCGCGCGGTCCTCGGGCAGCCGGAACAGCCGCGGCGCCGGATTGCCCGGCTGGGCCTGCGCGGTCACGGTGCCGATCTCGGCGAAGCCGAACCCGAGCGGGCCCCACACGTCGGCGCCGGTGGCGTCCTTGTCGAACCCTGCGGCCAGCCCCAGCGGCGCCCGGAACGGCACCCCGAACACGGTGTTGTGCAGCACCGGGTCGTCCACCACGAGGATCTTCGACACCAGCACCCGCAGCGGCGCGAAACGCGTCACCAGTTGCATCGCGAGGAACGCGAGGTGGTGAATGCGTTCCGGCGGCAGCAGGAACATCAGTTTCAGGACATAGCGATACACGAAAACTCCCTGCAAACCCGGCCGAGGCGGTCCGGGGTCGGTGTCAACGAACGGTCGGTTCGGGCACGTGGTGATCGGTCTTGCGGCGGCGCAGCAGCACGCGGCGGCTCCCGTCCGGGTACAGCCGCACCCGGCTCAGCTCCCAGCCGTGGAACTCGGCGGAGATCGCCAACCGCATCGACGCACTGACCCGTGACACGTCCGGCGGCAACCGCAGCGGCACGTATTCGTAGGCGTCGTTGCTGGTGTCCCAGTCGACGGGCAGTCGCGTGAACCGGCTTCCTGCCATCACTCACCCCCGATCGGGATCCGCTGCAAGCCGTCACCGGTCGCCGAGCCGATCACCAACACCGCATCGTCCGAATCGACGGACACCGAGTCGGGTTGCCGCACCGTCGCAAAGCGCTGCTTCTCTCTCGGGATCCCGGTCGACAGATCGTAGCCCACAACCTCGTTGCTTCCGGTCAATGTCACCCACACCAGATCCCGCGCTTCGTCGTACGCGACCCCGTACAGGCCCGGCCCGCTCGGGTAGCGCTGCCGCAACACGAGCGTATCGAGCGTGTAGACCAGCAGTTCGTCGTCCTGCGTGTCGGTGACCACGACCCGGCCGTACGGATCGGAGATCATCTGGGCGGCACCCTCCCCGGCCCGCAGCGCCATCCGCAGCCGTTCGTCGCTCAGGTTCAGTTCGGTGATCGAGGTCTGGCGCCGATCGAGCGCGGCCACGTCGTCGCCGGCCGCGACGAGCACATCCACCGACACCAGACCGGTGATAGTGGACTCGACCGCCCCGGAGGCCGGATCGAGAACGTAGGTGGTGCCGGTGGCGGTCCCGACCGCCCAGCGACCGTCCGGCAGCACCGCGACCGCGGTGGCATCCCCGTCCACCGGGACCTCGGCGACCTCACCGGAGTCGACGTCGACGCGCAGGACCGCGCCGGCGGCGGGCGCCAGGACCTGACCGTCCGGTCCGGGAAGGACCGTCACCGCGTCCCGCGGCAGCTGCACCGGGCGCGGCTCGCTGTCGGTGGCGGAGCCGGTGAGCAGCAGTCGGGTGCCGTCGTCGACGAGCGCGGCGAGCACATCGGTGCCGGGCGCCTGCGCGAGCGCCTCGACGCCGGTCCCGACCTGCTGCACCGTCCCGGCCGGGGGCGTCGTGGTCTCGGGGGCGGCCATCGGGGTCGCGGGTTCGCGGGTCGGCACCTTCTCCGCATCGGTATCGGAGGAACAGCCGGCGACCAGAGCGACCGCAAGTCCCACCACCACCGCGGTCGCACGTACTGCCGGTCTACCCATCTCGCTGCTCCTCGCTGTCACCCGTCGACCCCACGCGCGCGCCCCCCGATCGGAGACGCGCTTCGCTCCAGTCTTCCTGATCCGGGCGGCGGCACCGCAGCCGCCTCGGCGCGGCACCCGCCGAATGTGACCGAGGCGACGCGAACCGAGCCCAGCCGGCGGTGCCGCTTCTGCCGGCTCAGCCGGCGGTGCCGCATCTGCCGGCTCAACCGGCGGTGCCGCATCTGCCGGCTCAGCCGGCGGCCGCCACCGAGGGGCCCGGCCGGTCCCGCCGCGGCAGCACCAGGGGAGTACCCGTCGTCGGGTCGCTGCCCACCTGCACCGGATACGCGTAGACGCGGCTGAGCAACTTCTCGGTGAGCACCTCACCGGCCGGCCCGTCCGCGACGACCCGGCCGCGTTCGAGCACGCACACCCGGTCGGCGTAGGCCGCGGCCAGCCCCAGATCGTGCAGCACCACCACCACGGCGTGCCCGTGATCGGCGCGGGCCCGCACCACCTGCATCACCGCTTCCTGATGCCCGAGATCCAGGGCCGCGGTCGGTTCGTCGAGCAGCAGCGTCTCGGTGTCCTGCGCGAGCACCCGCGCCAACGCGACCCGGGCACGTTCACCCCCGGACAGCGCCGGGAACGGACGATCCTGCAGGTGCGCGACGTCGCATTCGGCGAGCGCCGCGGCGACCAGGGCGTCGTCGTCACCCTGCCGTGCGGTGCGCGCCCACGCCGACCGGCCCATCCGCACCACCTCGACGGCGGTGAACGGGAACCCGACCGTGTGCTGCTGGGGGAGCACCGCCCGGCGCCGCGCCAACGCGACCGGCGCCCACTCCTCGAGGGGGCGCCCGTCGACCTCGACGCGGCCGCCCGAGATCGGATGATCACCGGTGAGCGCGGCCAGCAGCGTCGACTTGCCGGCGCCGTTCGGCCCGACGAGCGCGAGCACCTCCCCGGCCCGGACCTCGACGTCGACGTCGTGCAGGATCTGCCGGTCGCCGCGGTGCAGCCGCACCCCGGTCGCGCGCATCGTCACCGCTCCGGGCCCGGAGCGTTCCGGGACCTGCCGGTCGTCTCGCCACCGGCCGAACACGCGGGAACGGCTCATGCCCACCCTCCCTGGCTCGCGCGGGTGCGGCGCAGCATCCAGAAGAACACCGGCCCGCCGATCAGCGAGGTGAGCATGCCCAACGGCAGATCGGCGTTCGCGACCAGGGTGCGGGCGCCGAGGTCGGCGGCGAGCAGCGTCACCGCGCCGCACACGGCACTCGCGCAGATCAGCCGCCGATGCGCGGGACCGAGCGCCATCCGCATCAGGTGCGGCACCACCAGGCCCACGAACAGGATGATGCCGGTGAACGCGACCGCCGCGGACACCAGCACCGCGACGATGACGATCGCGACCTGCCGCACGCGTTCGACGTCGACCCCCAGGTGCCGGGCCACGGACTCGCCGAGCGAGAGCAGATCGAGCTTCGGGGCCAGCACGACGGCCGCGGCGATCCCGGCGAACGTCAGCGGCGCCACCACCGACACGATTTCCCAGGTGGCGCCGCCGAGGCTGCCGAGCTGCCAGAAAACGATCTGGTCGCGGGCGGCGGGGTTCGCGACGAACGTGAACAGCGCGATCAGCCCGCCCGCGACGGCGTTGACGGCCACACCGGTGAGGATGACCGTGACGACCTCGGTGCGCCCGTTCGACCGCGACAGCGCGTACACCAGGGCGGTGGTGAGCAGGCCGGCGACGAACGCGGCCCCGGCCAACGCCCAGCCGGCGGTGAACGCGCCGCCCAGCACGATCACCAGCGAGGCCCCGACCGCCGCGCCGGAGGAGACACCGATGACGCCGGGTTCGGCGAGCGGATTGGCGAACACCCCCTGCAGCAGCGCGCCGGCGCAGCCGAGAGCGGCGCCGACGAGCATCGCCAGCACCACCCGCGGGAACCGCACCTGCCACAACGCGACGTCGCCGGCCGGGTGCGCGGGCATGGGCCCGACATCCAGTCCGAGCCGGTGCAGCAGGCTGCCGACCACCTCGGCCGGGGACGTCGGCACCTGCCCGAGGCACGCGGACACCAGCGCCAGCACCACCAGCGCGACGGTCAGCCCGGTGAACACCAGGGTGCTGCGCCGGGCGCCGGCCTCCTTCGTGCTTGCGGGCGTCGCGGTGCTGTCGGTGACCGTGGTCATTCCTGGGCCTGCGGATACAGGGCGTCGGAGAGCGCGGCCAGGACCTTGCCGGTGTCGGGACCGAAGCTGAGCAGCACCGAATCGTCCATGTCGATGATGCTGCGGTTCTTCCCGGCGGGGGTCTGCTCGACGCCGGGCAACGCCGCGAGACCGTCGGGACCGCCGACCGATTCCAGACTGTGCGTCATGATCAGGATCACGTCCGGTGCGGAGGCGATCATCGCCTCGCTGGTGATCGGGGTGAACTCGGCGGTGAGTCCGGCGACCGTGCCGGCGTCCCGGGCGCCGAGCGCGCCGATCAGCGCGTCGGCCCCGGAGCCCGGACCGCCGAGCATCTTGATCGCCGAGCCGCGCAGATACAGGAACGCCACGGTCGGTTCGGGATGGTCCGCGGGGATCGACGCGCTCGCCGCGGCGATCTCCTCCTCGGTGCGCTGCACCAGCGCGGCCCCCTGCTCGGGCACCCCCAGCGCCGCCGCGACCGCCTCGATCCCGGACGCGACCGTGTCGAGGGTGCGGGTCGGGTCCACGAACACCACCGGGATCCCGGCGGCCCGCAACTGCTCCTGTACGGCCAGCGGCCCGATCGACGAGTCGGTGAGCACCACCGTCGGATTCAGCGCCAGGATCGCCTCGGCGTTCAGGCCGTGCCCGCCCGGGGTGACATTGGGCAGATGCTCCGACGCCGGGAAACTCGCCGTCGACCGCCCCACCAGGTTGGCGCCGAGACCGAGGGAGAACACGGTCTGCGCGAGGGTGCCGGAGCGGTCCGCGGTGACGATGCGCGAGACATCGGTGACGGTGACGTCGACCCCGTCGAAGCTGCGGACCGTCACCGGCAGCGTCGGGACCGGGTTCTCCGCGATCGGTCGCGGATCCCGGTCGGCGATCATCGCGGTGCGCGCCCCGGTGGCCGGCGCCGAACCGGACTCGCCGGTGGCACCGCAGCCGGCGACGGCCAGCACCGTCACCAGCGGAAGGAGAAGGGACAGAAGGCTACGGCGAAGGCGGGTCATGACTGCGGGGTCGCCACCCGGTAGCTGTCGAGATCGGCGCCGAGATCGGCGAACAGATCGCGGTTGAGACCGAACACCAGGTTCGCCTCGTCGATCACGGCCTGCTGTTGCGCGCTGTCCAAGGGGGCGGCGTCGAGCTTCGCGCGGTACGCGTCCTTGAACGGTTTCGTCTTCGGGATCTCGTCGAAGGTGTAGAAGCGCAGGCCGTCGCGTTCGTAGCCGTAGGCACGCTCGAGCATGCGGCGGATGATCTGGCCGCCGGACAGATCACCGAGATACCGCAGGTAATGGTGTGCCAGGTATGCCTCCGGGGAGGTCGCGGCGACCTCCTCGAGCCGCTGCACGTACCGCACGGTGGCCGGCAACGGCGTCACCGTGGCCCGCCAGTCGTCGCCGAGCAGGAACTGCAGATCCGCCTCCAGCGCGGCGGTGCGCAGCAGCTCGTCGGCGAGGAACGGGCCGACGATCGGATCGTCGGCATAGCTCGCGCCGATCCGTTCGAGGGCCTCGTAGATGAACCAGGACTGGGCCAGCAGGGCGGCATAGCCGGCCGTGTTGAGCTGTCCGCCGAGCAGCTCGGTGACGAACGCCGAATTCTCGGTCTCGCTGTGTTCCGCGGCAGTTCCGGATTTGATGCGCTCGGCGAATCCGGCAACCTCGGTGGCGGTCATATGCTCTCCCTGTTGTAGCCAACCCGAACCTACGGAGCAGGGTAGCCTAACTTTCGGAGAGTGCGCGAACGCGGGTTTCCCCTCCGCCCCAGTGGATTCAGGCCCGCAGCGGATTCAGGCGCTCACATCGTCGAGCGCGGACGCGATCGCCGCCGGCAACTCCAGCTCCTCCGCCACCAGCACCCCGGTCAGCTGCGCCAGATCCCGGGCACCGACCAGCGCCGACGCCACCCCGGGCCGGTCCCGCACCCACGCCAGCGCCACCGCCAGGGGAGAGGTGCCCAGCCCGTCCGCGGCGGTGACCACCGCGTCGACCACCCGCACCGCCGAATCGGTCAAATAGTGACGAACCTCCTCCGCGTGCACCTCGTCGGCGCCGCGCGAATCGGCCGGAATCCCGCTGCGGTACTTGCCGGTGAGGACACCCCCGGCCAGCGGCACCGCCGCGAACACCCCGGCGCCGTGATAGGTCGCGGCCGGGATCAGCTCCTCCTCGACGCCCCGCGCCAGCAGCGAGTACTCGACCTGGGTGCTCACCAGACGCGCGCCCCGCGGCGCCGCGGACGCCGCGGTCGCGAGCTGCCAGCCCAGATAGCCGCGCACCCCGACGTAGCGCACGCGGCCGCTGGTGATCGCGTACTCGAGCGTCGCCGCCACCTCGTCCACGGGTGTCTGCGGATCCCACGTGGCGACCTGCCACACATCCAGATGATCGGTCCCGAGTTCCCGCAGCGTCGCATCGAGCTGCGTGAGCAGTCCACCGCGGGAACAGTCGACGCGTCCCTCACGGAGCTTGGAGGTGTCGATCCCCGAGCTACCCGACAACACCAGCCGATCGCGCGGCACCACGTCGTCGAGCAGCTCGGCGAGGATCCGCTGCGACATGCCGTCGCCGTACGCGGGCGAGGTGTCGACGAGGGTGCCGCCGGCGTCGACGAACGCCGACAGCTGCGCCGCGGCTTCGTCCCCGTCGGTGCCGCGACCCCAGGTCAAGGTGCCCAAACCGAGCCGCGAGACGCGCAGCCCGCTCGCTCCCACCGTTCTCTGTTCCATAACCGCCCGCGTTTCGTGACCGTCCGATCGGGTCGCCGGGCCGCAACCGCGACTCCTCGCCCTGGCACGCACCCTAGTGCCGCGAGGGTCCCGAAGTCGGCCAGGCGCGCCGCGTACTGTGCCCCGAGTGAGATTCGATCGCCCCCTGTGCCGCTGCCCCCACTCCCGTGCGGAGATCGTCGCATGATCGGCGAGTCCATGACCTGGATTCAGGCGATCGTGCTCGGCATCGTCCAGGGGCTGACCGAATTCCTGCCGGTGTCCTCTTCGGGACACCTGCGCATCGTCTCCGAGGTGTTCTTCGGATCCGACGCGGGCGCCTCCTTCACCGCCGTCACCCAGCTCGGCACCGAAGCCGCCGTGCTGGTGTTCTTCGCCCGCGACATCTGGCGCATCCTCCTCGCCTGGTTCCGTGGCCTGCTCCACAAGGAACTGCGCGTCGACCACGACTACAAGATGGGCTGGTACGTGCTGCTCGGCACCATCCCCATCGGCATTCTCGGATTCGTCCTCAAGGACGAGGTCCGCACCGTCGCCCGCAACCTGTGGCTGGTCGCGACGATGCTGATCGTGTTCTCCGCCGTCATCGCCGCCGCCGAGTACTACGGCCCCAAGAAGCGCGGCATCGAGCAGCTGACCCTGCGCGACGGCCTGGTCATGGGCACGGCGCAGGCCATGGCCCTCATCCCCGGCGTGTCCCGGTCCGGCGGCACCATCTCCGCCGGCCTGTTCCTCGGCCTCAACCGCGAGGCCGCCGCCCGCTACTCGTTCCTGCTCGCCATCCCCGCCGTCGTCGCCTCCGGGCTGTTCAGCCTGCCGGACGCGTTCGAACCCGCGGGGGAGGGACTCAACGCGTCCGGGCCGCAGCTGCTGGTCGCCACCGTCATCGCCTTCGGCGTCGGCTACGCCGCGATCGCCTGGCTGCTCAGGTTCGTCACCAACCACTCGATGTACTGGTTCGTCGGCTACCGCATCCTGCTCGGCGTCCTCGTGCTCGCCCTGCTGGGCACCGGGGTGATCTCCGCGACCTGACCGCGCGGCGCGCCCCCGCGCGGCGCCGTGACCTGCCCGGGTGCGGGTGGCCCATTAGGCTGGATTCCATGACGGTGATCCTGCTGCGGCACGGACGTTCGACGGCCAACACCTCGCGGGTGCTGGCCGGTCGTTCTCCGGGTGTCGAACTCGACGAACTCGGACACATCCAGGCCAAGGGTCTGATCGCCCGGTTCGCCGGCCTGGAGATCACCGAGATCGTGCACTCGCCGCTGCTGCGCTGCCAACAGACGGTCGCTCCGCTCGCCACCGACCGCGGCCTGACCCCGCTCGTCGACGACCGGCTCGCCGAGGTCGACTACGGGCAGTGGACCGGCCGGGAACTGTCCGAACTGGTCCGCGAACCGCTGTGGAAGGTGGTGCAGCAGCACGCCTCCGCGGCCGTGTTCCCCGGTGGGGAAGGGCTGGCGCAGGTGCAGGCCCGCGCGGTCGCCGCGGTCCGCGAACACGACGCCCGGCTCACCGAACAGCACGGCCGCGACGTCGTGTGGATCGCGTGCAGTCACGGCGACGTCATCAAATCCGTCCTTGCCGACGCGCTCGCCACGCACCTGGACGGGTTCCAGCGGATCGTCGCGGAACCGGCCTCGCTCAGCGTCGTCCGCTACACCGAGACGCGTCCGTTCGTGCTCCGCATCAACGACACCGGCCCGGATCTGACCGGGCTCGCCGTCCCCCCGAAATCGGTGCCCGGCGGCGAGGTGAACCCGGCCGGTGACCCCCCGACGACGGCGACGTCCGGCGGATAATGGCAGTGTTCGGCTCATTCGAAACATACGACTCGAGGAGGTGCGATGGCCCGCGCGATACACGTGTTCCGGACCCCGGACAGGTTCGTCGCCGGCACGGTCGGTGAACCCGGCGACCGGGTGTTCTACCTGCAGGCCGTGCACGAGTCCCGCGTGGTGAGCGTCCTGCTCGAGAAACAGCAGGTGAAGATCCTCGCCGATCGCATGGGCCTGCTCCTCGAAGAGGTGCACCGGCGGTTCGGCACCGACCTGCCCGAAGATCCCGACATCGACATCAGCCCGCTGATCACCCCCATCGACGCCGAATTCCGGGTCGGCACCATGGGACTGGGCTGGGACGCCGACACCAGCGCCGTCGTCGTCGAACTCCTCGCCGTCACCGAGGCCGAACTCGACGAGTCCGTCGTGCTCGACGACACCGAGGAAGGACCCGACGCGGTCCGCGTGTTCCTCACCCCCGAGCAGGCCCTCGAGTTCGCGGCCCGCTCGGAGATGGTCGTCTCCGCCGGCCGCACCCCGTGCCCGCTGTGCGGCGAACCGATCGGCGGCGGCGGCCACGTGTGCATCCGCACCAACGGCTACCTGCGCACCCCCGGGTTCGATCCGGCATCCTGGTTCGGTGAGGAGTCCTGACCAGGTGAGCATCCCGGACATCCGAGATGTGCTCGAGCGCGGTGAACTCACCGTCGTCGGCCGTGTCGTGCACGCGAGCAACGCGACCCTCGTGTGCGACGCGACCCTCGACGGCACCGTGGTGCGCTGCGTCTACAAACCCGTCCGCGGCGAGCGGCCGCTGTGGGATTTCCCCGACGGCACCCTCGCCGGCCGGGAGGTCGCGTCGTACCTGATCTCCGAGGCGCTCGGCTGGGGCGTCATCCCGGTGACCGTGCTGCGCGACGGGCCGTTCGGCACCGGCATGGTGCAGCAGTGGATCGACACCCCCGACCCCGACGACGCCCCCGACGGGCACATCGAGCTGATCGACCTGTGCCCGGCCGGGGCCGTCCCCAGCGGCTGGCTGCCGGTGCTGCGGGCCCGCGACTACGACGGCGCCGAGGTCGTGCTCGTCCACGCCGACGACCCGCGCCTGAACCGCATGGCCGTGCTCGACGTGATCCTCAACAACGCCGACCGCAAGGGCGGGCACGCCCTCGAAGGACTCGACGGCGGTGTCTACGGCGTCGACCACGGCATCTGCCTGCACCAGGAGAACAAGCTGCGCACCGTGCTGTGGGGCTGGGCGGGCCGATCCGTCGACCCGGAGCTGCTCACCGACCTCGAGAAACTCGCCCAGCGACTCGACGGCGAATTCGGCAACGAGCTGCGCGCCTACATCACCGGCGCCGAGGTCGCGGCGCTGCGCGCCCGCATCACCGCGCTGCTCGCGCGGCCGGTCATGCCGAAGCCGCTCGGGGACCGTCGCATTCCGTGGCCCGCGTTCTGATCGACGACCGGCCTCGCTCCGGGTCGCTCAGCGGCCTCCACTAGGCTTCAGCCATGCAGTCTTGGTCCGATATCGCGCTCCCGTCCGTCCCTGGTCAGGGACCGCCGTTGCGGTTGTACGACACCGCCGACCGGGCGGTCCGTCCCGTCACCCCGGGCGCCACGGCCACCATGTACGTCTGCGGGATCACCCCCTACGACGCGACCCACCTCGGGCACGCCGCCACCTACCTCGCCTTCGACCTCGTGAACCGCATCTGGCGCGACGCCGGACACGACGTGCACTACGTCCAGAACGTCACCGACGTCGACGACCCGCTGTTCGAACGCGCGAACCGGGACGGCGAGGACTGGGTGGTCCTCGGCATGCGCGAGACCGCGCTGTTCCGCGAGGACATGGAGGCGCTGCGGGTGCTGCCGCCGCGCGACTACATCGGCGCCGTCGAATCGGTGAACGAGGTCGTCGAGCTCGTCGAGAAGCTGGTCGCCTCCGGGGCCGCCTACGTCGTCGACGACGCCGAATATCCGGACGTCTACTTCCGGGTCGACGCCACCGAACAGTTCGGCTACGAATCCGGCTACGACCACGACACGATGATGCGGTTCTTCGCCGAACGCGGCGGCGACCCCGACCGCCCCGGCAAGCGCAACCCCCTCGACGCGCTGCTGTGGCGCGCGCAGCGGCCCGGGGAACCGGCGTGGCCGTCCCCGTTCGGTGACGGCCGGCCCGGCTGGCACATCGAATGCGCCGCGATCGCCCTCAACCGCATCGGCGCCGGCTTCGACGTGCAGGGCGGCGGCAGCGACCTGATCTTCCCGCACCACGAATTCTCCGCGGCGCACGCCGAGGCCGTCACCGGCGGCCGCCGCTTCGCGCGGCACTACGTGCACACCGGCATGATCGGCCTCGACGGCGAGAAGATGTCCAAGTCCCGCGGCAACCTGGTGTTCGTCTCCAAGCTGCGCGGCGAGGGCGTCGACCCGGCCGCGATCCGTCTGGGCCTGCTCTCCGGGCACTACCGGCAGGACCGCGCGTGGACGGCCGACGTGCTCACCGCCGCCGAGGCGCGGCTGGAGCTGTGGCGTCGGGCCGCGGCACTGGAGTCGGCCGCCTCCGCCGAGGATGTGCTCGCGCGGCTGCGGCAGCACCTCGCCGACGACCTCGACACCCCCAAGGCCCTCGACGCCCTCGACGGCTGGGCGACGTTCGCGGTCGAGCGGGGCGGGGACGACGCCTCGGCACCCGGCCTGTTCGCGGACGCGGTGGACGCGCTGCTGGGCATCGCCCTGCGCTGACGCGCCCGTGCGTGGTTTCGGTAGCACCCGCTACCGGAACCACGCACGGGCGGTCAGTGGCGGTCCGGGAGTTTCGTCAGCGCGGAACCCTTGTGGGCGGCGACGTGATCGGTCTTGTCGCTGGCGATCTCGTATTGGGGCTCGTCCTCGGTGGCGTGACGGGTGTGCCCCTTGTACTCGAAGTCCTTCGTGTGAACCTTCGTGATCGTGCCGGAGACCCGGCCCGCCTCGGAATTCCAGCCGACGTGGTCGCCGACCGCGAACTTCTCGCTCATGCGGTGTCTCCTGTCGTCTGCGGGTAGGTCACGACGCCGTCGGGACCCACCGACGGTGCCGCACCCCACTGTCCCAGCTCGTGCCGCCTCGGAGCGGCGTCGGTCATCAGGTGCACGACCGTCCATCCCCGTGCCGCGAGGACGTTCGCGATCAGCAGGCGGTGACAGCGCCAGGGCATCGGCTCGCCGCACATGATCGCGACGTGCCGGTCCGTCGCGAGGTCGGTGAGGCGCGCGAGACCGGCCTCGAAGGCGGGCGTGAGGGTGTAGTCCGCGTAGTTCTTGAAGCCGGCGTTCCGCCACCCGGCGTTGAGGGCCGGGTCGACGTCCCTCTGCTTCGGGCGCCGGCCGCCGAGCTCGGCCAGGTGCAGGTATCCGATGCCGGCGCCGTCCAGCCAGGCCGGCATCGCGTCGGCGTCGAACTGCGGGCTCCGGCGCGAGCCCGGCATCTTGCGCACGTCGACGAGCAATTCGATATTCGCCGAGGTGAGCGTGTCGAGCACGACGGCGGGCGGGCAGGTCCAATGCCCGATCGTCCACAACGTGCCGGGACCAGCGCTCATGCTGTGCGTCCTTCTCTCCGAACGGTCGCGTACCTCGACCGTATCCGGCACCCTTGCGAAGCCTCGGCGAACGGGCGCACCCTCAACGGATGGCACTCGCACCGGGCATCGGGATCACGGGCGCTGCAGCGGCCGCCATCTACGCGGGCCTGATACGTCCTCGACTCGTGCGATGGGGGGCCACCGAGGACGAGATCACCGGACAGTTCCCCGGCGCCGAGCTGGTTCCCGACGGCGAGAGATCGGGAGCCATGGCCGTCACCATCGACGCTCCGCCCGAACAGGTCTGGCCCTGGCTGGTGCAGATGGGCTGGGACCGGGGCGGCTGGTACTCGTGGGATCACCTGGACAACGCGGGCCGTCCGAGCGCGAGCCGGGTTCATCCGGAGTGGCAGGATCTCCGGTGCGGAGACACCCTCCGATACTGGGCGCCCGGCGCGGGTCCCGGAGACGCGTACACCGTCGCGACGATGGAGAAGAACCGGTTCCTCGGCCTCCACGGTCTGAGCGATCTACGCGGCCGAACTCTCGACCCTCGTCAACCCCGCCCCTCCGCCTACATCGAAGGATCGTGGGGCTTTCTGCTGAAGGAGCTTCCCGGTCGGCGCACCCGGCTGGTCATCAGCGGGTATCAGACGGGCCGTCCGCGCTGGGTCGCCCGTTTCGTGTATTTCTGGGTCTTCCCGCCCATGGTGTGGATCATGCAGGCCCGCATGCTGAGGGTTCTCAAGCGCAACATCGAACGTGCCGCCCGGACTTCGGAGCCTCCGACGGACGCGGTTGCGCCCCGCGGAAATCTCATTCGTCCACGCGGGTGGGCCGGGCTGCGCCGCGTCCGGCCCGGCCGCATCCCGATCCGGGACACCCACCTGTATGTCGACGTCGTCGGGCAGGGCCCTCCGCTGCTGATCATGCATGGTGGCCCGTCCGCGGATCTGTGGACGATGCAGTCGCTGCGGGCGTGCGCGGATCGGTTCACGCTCGTGTTCTACGACCATCGCTGCAACGGTCGCTCGGTCGGTGCGCCCGTCGAATCGATGACCTGGGAGAACCTGACCGCGGACGCCGACGGCCTGCGTGAGCACCTCGGATTCGAGCGGTGGGCGGTGCTCGGACACTCGTTCGGCGGGCAGGTCGCGCTCGAATACGCGCTGCGCTACCCCGACCGCGTCTCGCAACTCGTCCTGCTCGACACCAGCGCCGACAGCCGGTGGGAACGGCAGAACGCCGCCGAGGTCGTGCTCGAACGCGGCTACAGTCGCGCGGACGCCGACTTGGTGCGGCGCTGGTTCACGGGCGAGTTCACCCCGCGTGAGTACTACCCGATCTTCGCGCGGATCGGGCGTGCGTACTTCCACCACTACAGTCTCGGCGTCCTGGCGCGCGAACTCGCCGCCGGAGCGTGGCGCTCGCGACCCCGGCCCGAGCCGCTCATCTTCGCCGGTCGCCACCTGATGAAGGGGTGGTCGGGCCTCGACCGGCTCGGCGAGATCAGGGTCCCCACCTTGGTTCTCGGCGGCCGCGACGACTTCGTCTTCCCACCGGCATGCCAACACGAGCTCGCGACCGGCATCCCCGGCTCGACGCTGCGGATCATCGAGCACGCCGGGCACAATCCCCACGACGAACAGCCGGCGCAGGTTGTGCAGGCGATCGACGACTTCCTCGGTGCACATGCACCGACCTGACGGTCGTGCGCGCGGCGCACCGCACGGCGGGGTGGCTAGGCTCGGGGGATGGCGACGATCCCGGATTTCCCGACAGGCACGAGCACCGCGGTGTCCGGCCTCGAGAGCACGTTCGTCGACGAGATGGGCGGGTTGGCAGTGCCGTGGCAGGGCGCCGAGGTACCCGACCCGAAGCTGCTCGTGCTCAACGAGGACCTCGCGGCGTCGCTGGGGTTGGACGCGGCCTCCCTGCGAACCGACGACGGCGTCGCCGTGCTGGCCGGCTCCGCGGTCCCGGTCGGGGCGAAGCCGGTCGCGATGGCCTATGCCGGTCACCAGTTCGGTGGGTACGCCCCGCTCCTCGGGGACGGACGGGCGTTGCTGCTCGGCGAACTCGTCGACGCTGATGGTCGGCGCGCGGATCTGCATCTGAAGGGTTCGGGGCCCACGCCGTTCTCCCGCGGCGGCGACGGCTTCGCGGTGGTCGGGCCGATGCTGCGCGAGTACCTGGTCAGCGAAGCGATGTATGCGCTCGGCATCCCCACCACCCGGTCGCTGTCGGTGGTGGCGACCGGCCGGCCGGTCTACCGTGACGGCGTCGAACCCGGCGCCGTGCTCGCGCGCGTCGCGTCCAGTCACCTGCGGGTGGGTACCTTCGAGTTCGCGGTCCGTCAGCGCGAGGTCGTGCAGTCGCTCGCCGACTACGCGATCGCCCGCCACTATCCGGAGCTCACCTCCCTGCCGGAGCAGGGGGAGGACGGTCGGTACCTGGCCTTCTTCCAGGCGGTGGTCGAGGCGCAGGCGTCGCTGGTGGCGCGGTGGATGTTGGTGGGCTTCATACACGGGGTGATGAACACCGACAACACGACCATCTCCGGCGAGACCATCGACTACGGTCCGTGCGCCTTCCTCGACGGGTTCGACCCGGCGGCGGTGTTCAGTTCCATCGACCACACCGGTCGCTATGCGTTCGGGAACCAGCCGCGCGTCCTGAAGTGGAATCTGGCGCGCTTCGCGGAAACCCTGCTGGCACTGGTCGATTCAGAACCGAACGACGCGATCGCCGCGGTCACCGCCGTCCTCGACACCTTCGACGAACGGTACGAGAACCACTACACGGCGGGGATGGCCGCGAAACTCGGCTTCACGGGCGGGTCCGTGGATCGGGCGCTCATCGACGACCTGCTGACCCTGCTGGCCGACCACGACGCCGACTGGACGGGCACCTTCCGCGCTCTCGCGGACGAACTGCGTGGGGATCCGGCGCCGCTCGACCGGCTCGTACCGCGCGAGCACATCGGGCCGTGGCTGGAACGCTGGCGAAATGCCTTGCAGCAGAAGGGCCGTGGACCGGCGGAGGCGGCGGACGCGATGGACCGCGCGAACCCGCTCTACATCCCGCGCAACCATCAGCTCGACGCGGCCCTGCGAGCCGCGACCGGCGGCGACCTCGCGCCCTTCGAGAAGCTGCTCGAGGTCGTCACGCAGCCGTTCGACCACCGCGACGAGTGGGCCGAGTACACCGAGCCCGCCCCGCGATCGTTCACCGAGAGCTTCCGGACGTTCTGCGGCACGTGACCCGAGACGAGGGTAGCGGTGCAGTGCTGTCCTGAGTCGTACCCCGAACGGGGGCGTTCGACTGTGCACATCCTGTCGTGACACGCCGAGGCGGAGCGACAAGATGTGCACAGCCACCGCGGGTCAGAGTAGCGAACGGACCGAGCCCGGCAGCGGCACAGCGGAATCGGTGAGCGGGGACCGCTCCGGAACACCCGCGACCGTGCGCAGCGGGACGACCCCGGCCCACACGCTGTGGTCCTCCCCGTCGTCGGCGGACTCGCCGGGCCCGGCGGCGCGGACCTTCACGCTCACCTCGTCCAACGGAAGTTCGAGCACCGTCGTCGCCGCGAGTTCCTTCACGGTCGGGGGACGGACCTCGTCCCACCTGCCCGGCATGAGATGTTCGGTGACCGCCCGCAACGCGACTTCCTTCTCGTCGCCGGGGACCGGGGTCGCGACCCCGAAGACGACGGCGCTGCGGTAGTTCATGCTGCTGTCGAACGTCGAGCGCGCGAACACCAGGCTGTCGAGGTGGGTGACGGCGACCGAGACCTCGAGGCCGCTGCGCGCGGCGAGGAACGCGCCGGCGCCCGTCGACCCGTGCAGGAACAGACGGTTGCCGTCCCGGCCGAACGCCATCGGCAGCACCACCGGATATCCGTGACGGACGAACCCGACGTGCGCGACCCGCGCGTCGTCGAGCAGCCTGTGCAGGACCGTCCGATCGTCGGTGCCGCGGTCCGGTTTGCGGGTGATCCGGGTGCGTTCGCTCATGGCCCCGATCCAAGCAGCGCCGACGGCGCCGGACAATCGAATATCGGCCCGGACGACCGGGTTCCGGGAAAGCCCGACGATCACCCCCGCGGCGATGCTAGGTTAGCCTCACTTGCTTCGAGCCCCTCCGGTCCGGCACTTCCGAGGAGGAACCGATGGGACGGATCCCTCGAATTCTCGCGGCCGCGGGTGCCGCCGGCGCTCTGGCCCTGGCGGGCTGCAGCGACAGCGACAGCAGCGAGGCCGACTCGACCACCACCGCCACCACGACGGAAGCGGCCGACGCCGCGGCCCCGGCCGGTGTCGTCGAGCAGTACACCACCGTGGAAGAGGAAATCGCCGCCGAGGGCGGCGAGACCACCTCGGGTCCCTGGCGGGTGGCGTACATCGTCGAGGCCGCCGAACCGTGGTACGAACCGGCCGGCGCCGAGCAGCAGTTCCGGGAACCGGCACCGGGGGAGAACTACCACATCGAGATAATCCCGTTCGAGGCGTCGACCGGGCGGATCGTGCCCGAGGTGCCGATCACCCTCGAGGTCGTCGGCGCCGACGCTCAGGTGGTCGATTCGAAGCAGTTGAACTTCTACTACTCCACGTTCTTCCACTACGCCGACAACTTCGTGGTGCCCGATCCCGGCACCTACACGCTGCGGGCCACGCTCGGCGCGCCCACGTTCTTCCGGCACGGCGAGGCCGGCGAGATCCCGCCGCTGACCGAGGGGGCGACCGTCGAATTCACCGATGTCGAACTCCCGCCGCCGAACTGACCCACTGCCGCGACAAACTCACGGCGCCGCGCCCCACCGGATCGCCGCCGCGGCGGCGTAGTCACCGGCGTGCGCGAATCCGGCCAGCAGCACCAGCGATCCGTTCGGGATCCGGCCGGCCCGGTTCTCGACGTCGAGGGTGACCGGGAGGGCCGCACCGAACAGGTTGCCGCACTCGTCGAAGGTGTCGGGATGCCGCTCGGGGGCCAGTTCGAGGGCCTCACGCCAGTTGCGCAGGAACAACCGGTTGGGTTGGTTGGTGACGAAAGTATCGACCTCCGTGGACTTCACGCCGATCCGATTGCACACCGCCAGCGCGACCTCCGGGACCAGCCGGTTGCCGCGGGCGAAGACGGCGGTGATCTTCGCGTCGGTGAAGGCGATGTGCAGTTGCCCGGTGCCGGGGGCCCAGTATTTGCGGGGCGGGTCGATCTCGGCGGTCATGTCCCCGGCGTACTCGGGATGATGCCGGCTCTCGATGCCGAGGATCGGCGCGCGTTCCGACACTCCCAGCAGCGCGGCGCCGCAACCGTCCCCGGGGACCGCGGCCTGCACGAGCGACCGCACGTCGGGCTGGGTGAAGATCTGGCCGGCGCTGTTCTGCACCGCGACGATCAGCGCCGTACCGGCCCCGGTACCGGTCAGGAGGGTCCGGGCGAGTTCGATCATGTGCACGAACGCCGCGCAGCCCCCGTTGTGCACGTCGAGGATCCACCGCGGCGTCATGCCCAGCCGGCGTGCCAGCTCCGCCCCGCACCCGCACACGGGCAGGTCCGGCAGTTGGGTGTGCGTGAGCAGCACATCCACGCCGGTGACCGCCGCGCGGCCGTGGCGTTCGATCAGCGGAGCGACGGCGCGTTCGGCCATGTCGACGGCGGATTCCCCGTCGGCCACGTGATGGCGGTGGGTGGGGGCGCGGAACATGACGTTGCGGGCCATCCGGTCCGACCGCGAGAACCGGGTGAAGAACTCCGTGCCGATCGGCGGGCCGGGCAGGTAGCTCGCGACGTCGAGCAGGCTGACCGTGACCATGCCGTGCTCACCTCATCCACGCCGGGGTGATCGGCAGGCCGTGGCGGGCCCGGTACTCGCACAGGGCGGTGAGGTTGTCCAGTTCCAGCCGGTGGCCGGCGGCGAACATGTCCCAGAAGTCCCCGACCCAGACCTTGCGGCCCGCCGGCGCGGTCTCCGGATACGGGTTGCGGTCGTAGAACGGGTGGTGGCAGTTGGTCCACAGCACCACCGATCCGGGCTTGTCGAATACCGTCTGCGCGTCGACCACCCGCAGCAGGTAGATCATCCACAGGTGCCGGGCCTGATCCCAGGCGCAGTGGTAGTCGACGGTCATCGCGTCCGGGTTCGCCACGGTGCGGGTGTAGATGGTGGTGTGGAGCCGAGTCGGTCGTGCGCCGACCACAGCCCGGGCGTTTCGGTGGGCGTGAAGTCGCGCAGGCTGTACGTCCATTCCTCGAGGCTGCGGGTGTCCGACAGGTACCGGTACACCTCGCGCGGCGGCGCCGCGATGTAGCCGTTGACGGTGCAGTAGTCGCCGAAGATCCGGTCGTGCGGATACACCGACCGCAGCATGTCCAGGATGATCGGGGTCGTCGTCTCGCGGTCGGAGGTTTCGATCCGCAGCACCCCGGGCAGCTCGCCGCTCGGGATGTCCGCGAGGGCGGGAAGCGGGACGGTCACGGTGGTCCTCCTCGAGGCTCATTGCAGGAAGGGCAGGAACGGGGGGATCTCGTCGGGGTCGCAGTCCACGGCGATGAACGACGGGCCGCTCGCCGAGGTCGCGAGCTCGAGCGCGTCGAAGAGCTGGTCGACGGTCCCGGCCGGATAGGCGGGCATCGACGGGAACATCGCCGCGACGCCCTCGGCGATCCGGGACGGCCGGAACCGGTTGAAGCTGTACCGATTCCCGTAGAACAGCTGCTCGCGGGTCACGCACATGGCGTGGGCGTTGTTGTTGAACACCACGAAGGTGACCGGCAGCCGATATTCGAGCGCCGTGTGGATTTCCATCCCGTGCATGAAGAAGGCGCCGTCGCCGGCGATGACGAAGGTCCGCCGCTGCCGGGCGAACGCGGAGCCGATCGCCGCGCCGAAGCTGTAGCCCATCCCGCCCATCCCGAGCGCGACGACGAACCGGCCACCCCGCGACACCGGAAGATGGTGCACCACCGACGCTCCCGTGTTGCCGGCGTCGGCGAACACATCGGCGCCGGCCGGTATCATCACCGCGAGCGCCTCGACGGCCTCCCGGTACCGCAGCCCGGGTCCGTCGCGCAGCGGGACCGGCAACGGCGCCGACATCCAGGGCGCGACGGCCCCGGCCGGCCGCGCCGGCGACAGCTCCTCGGCGAGGGCACCCAACCCGGCACGCAGGTCGAGGACGGTGGCGTGCTCGGCGGGCAGATAGGGGGGCTCGGCACCGATGCCGGCGACCGGGACCGTGTCGAGGGCCGCCTCCAGACCGGTGCGGGCCAGGGCCGGCATCCGGGTCCCGATCAGCAGGCACAACGTGCAGTGCCGCACCGCCTCGACCAGTTCGGCGTGCCCCATGCAGCCGGCCACCCCGCTGAAGCCCGGCTCGTCGGCGGGATAGACGTCCTTGGCGTCCGGGACGACCCCGACCGCGGCATCCGTCGCGGCGGCGAGGGCGCGCAGCTGCTCGCGGGCGTCGTCCCGCGCCACCTGATCCCCGGCGACGAACACGATCTTCCCGGTCCGGCGGGCCGCGGCGAGCAGGTCCCGGATCCGGGCGAGACCACGCGGATCGTGGCCGGAGCGGCGGGCCGGCGGTGCGAACGCGAATCCGCGGTCGACGGCGGCCTGCTGCACGTCCTTCGGCAGCAACAGCACCGCGGGCCCACCGGACCACGCCGCGGCGACCGCCCGGTCGAGGTGCCGGGGCAACTCGTCCGGACCCTCGACCCGCGCGCAGTACCGGGAGATCTCGGTGAACAGCCGGACCGCGTGGATCGTGCCGGCCTTACCGCTCGAGTCCTGGAACGCGCCGGCGCCCTCGAGCCTGGTCGGGGGCTGCCCGACCAGCGCCAGCACCGGGACCCGGGACGCGAAGGACTCGGCGAGCCCGGCCACCAGATTCATCGCCCCGCCGCCGGAGGTCGCGGCCACCACCCCGAGCCCGCCGGTGGTGCGGGCATAGCCGTCGGCCATCGTGGCGGCGGCGAACTCGTGCTTGGCCACCACCCCGCGGACGGGCCGGTCGGTGGCGAACAACGCGTCGTAGACATCTTCGATGTTGGCGCCGTCCACCCCGAAGACGTGACTCACCCCCAGGTCGGCGACCGCGTCGACCATGGCGTCGACGACCCGCCGGACGGGCGGATCGGGGTGCGGGACTGCGGTATCCATGGGGTTGCTCCTGAACCGGGGATCGAACACGTCGGATCAGGCGGAGCGGGCTGCGTGCCCGAGCCGGCCGCGGACGCACCGCGCGTACAGCCCGGCGGCGGGGGAGCCGGATTCCTCCGACCCCGGCCGCACGGCGGTGCGCCCGCGACGCAGGACCCTGTCCCGCCCGAGCCCGCGCACATTGGTCATGCACAGCAGCACGTCGCCCGGACCCCGGAACACCTGGACCGGGCGATCGCGGGCATGCTCTCCGACGGTGGTCATGGCGAACCTCCTGCACCGACACGGCAGCCAGGTTCCACGACCGGCGCGCATCGAAACGTGTTCTGCCGGAAAGTCTTTCCGCTACGCTTCGCGCGACCGGGCGGTGCTGCCCTCACTCGTCAGTGTGGGCCCGCGGCCCGGCCTGCGACCATCCCCCGCATGGGGGATATCGGGCATCGCGCGCACGGCCGGCGGCGTGCGGCGCTGCGCGGTGGTCGGATGAAGGATCAGGGGCAGGGTCGCGTGCGGAACGGACGGAGACGAAATCGGGATACCCGTCACTACGACGCGGAGTCTGCGGCTGCGGCGATCGTGTCGGCCACGACTGCAGGCCGGGAAACCAGTGCGACGTGGGAGGCCTGGATCTCGCTGGTGTGGGCGCCGATCCGACCCGCCATGTAGCGCTGTGAGGCAGGCGGAATGACCGTGTCGCCGGCGGACACGAGATACCAGGACGGTGTGCTGGACCACGAGGTCGGGCCGGAGGGTTCGACGTTGGCCCACAGCGCGATCGACTTCTGGTGGGCGAGCATGGTCGCCGCGGTGGCATCACCGACATCGGGCGCGAACACCCGGTGGAACGCGTCGTCGGCGATGTAACCGTCGAGGTTCCTGCCGCCGACGGCCTGGTCGTCGTCGACGACCTTGACTTGCAGGGCCGGTGGCAGGAGCTGGCTGCCCGGGAAGCGGATCGGGTCGAGCAGCAGCTGGACGGGTTCGCCCTGGGCCGGCGCGAACGCCGCGATGTAGACGAGCGCCGTCACGTTCGGACTGTGTGTGTTGGTGATGACCGCGCCGCCGTAGGAGTGCCCGACGAGCACAACCGGCCCGGAGATCTCCGCGAGGGTCTTCTCGATCGCGGCCGCATCGTGGGCCGGACCGCGCAGCGGATTGTCGGGCACCACGACCGTGTAGCCGCGGCCGCGCAGGTCGGCGGCGACGGCGTCCCAACTGGTTGTGTCCGCGAACGCGCCGTGCACCAGCACGATCGTCGGCCGCGGCGCGGCCGCCGCGGGCACGGCGACCGCCACGAGTGCCAACGCCACCACCGCCAGCACCTGCACCGCGGCCCGCGCGAATCGAGTGATCCTCATCTGTCGTCTCCGTATCCGGTGGGGAGGATGGGCATCGGCAGCACTGCCCGATGGTCAGATCGTCGTGATGAATCCACCGTCGATCGTCATGTCGGCACCGGTGATGTTCGCTGCCCGGTCCGAGGCCAGGAACAGCACCAGGTCCGCGACCTCGTCTGGGGTGGTGAACCGTCCCGTGGGAGTGCCGGCGACCGCCCCGTCCGCGACCTCCTGCGGACTCGCGCCGCTCGCCGTGCCGAGGACCTCGGCGACGCCGCCCGCACCCATCCACAGATCGGTCGAGACGGGACCCGGGCTCACCGAATTCGCGCGAATTCCCTGGGGGCCGAGCTCTTTCGACAGGGATTTCGTGAGGTTGGTGACCGCGGCCTTGACGGCGCAGTAGTCGGGGATACCGGGGTCGGGGTAGAACGCGTTGACCGAACCGATCGTGACGATCGCCCCGCCGCCGCGCCGGAGCATCTCCGGGATCGCGGCGCGGGTCGTGCGCACCGCGGCCATCACTCCGAGCGACCACGACGCATTCCAGTCCTCGTCGGTGACCGTGAGGAATCCACCCGGCCGCGGGGTGACCGCTCCGGCGTTGTTGACCAGAATGTCGACGCCCCCGAGCTGCGCCGCGGCCGCGACCAACGCGGTGGCACCTTCACCGGTCATCAGATCGACGGGAACGAACGTCACGTTCCCGCCCGACCCGAGCGCCTCGAGACGTGGGCCGCGGGTGCGTGAACCTGCCACGACGTGGGCGCCCGCGTCGACGAGGTGCTCGGTGATCGCGAGCCCGATTCCCTTGCTCGCGCCGGTGACCACCGCGAGCTTTCCGCCGAGATTCAGCTCCATCGCCACCCTCCGAGGGTGAAACCGGTTCTCGTCCCGCGACGGCCCCTGCCCCGCGGATGCACCGAAACTCCGGACGACGGATCACACGAGTGCGCCCAGGCTCCTCCCCGAGGGTATGCGAGCGTCGGCACTCATGATCGCGAAAGGAGCGAATTCGAGTAGCGACAGCCCACGGCCTACGCGAACTCGAGCGCCCCCTCGACCGGCGCGAGCACCCGCCGCGTCCCCGGCGAACCCAGCGCCGCGGTCAGCTCCGACCCGTCGTGCTCGGCGAGCAGATCCCCACTCGACCACACCAGCAGCGTCGCCGCGACCGTGTGCTCGGCCACCGAATGCGCCAGGTCGTAGTGCGCACACGCCGGCACGCCGGCGTAGGTGATCCACAGGTCGAACCCGGTCATGAACAGATCCAGGTCGAACTGCACACACAGGCTCAGCAATTCGCTGCGGCCGGTGTCGTCGACACCGGCGAACGCCTCGTCCAGCGCCAGCAGCCGCGGCGCGTGCGGATCCGCCGAATCGAGCATCACGTGCGCCGCCGCGAACAGCGGCAGATGTAGCGACACCGACTGCTCACCACCGGACAGCGCCGAATGCCGCGCCACCGTCAACCGGTCCTCGGTGCCGTCCGCGGAGATCAGGCTGAACGAGAACACCCGCCACCGCCGGTAGTCCAGCGTCGAGGCCAGGATCTCCGGGTACGACCGCTCCGGGTGCGCCGCCCGCTCGGCGCGGATCTGCGCCGCGAAATGCGCGCGCACCTCGGACAATTCGTCCGCGCCCAACGCCGACGCGTCGCGGTCCAGCAAGCGGCACACCGCCCGCGACCGGTCGTCGAGATGATCGGCCAACGCCCAGTGCACCCCGATCGTGTTGCCCGAGGACATGTGCCGCTTGCGCATCTCCGCGCCCATCCGGGCGATCAGCGCGCGGGCGTCGACGGTGCGCTCGTGGATCTGCTGCGCCAGCCCGGTCAGCAACGCGTCCTCGAGGATGCGGCGCTCGGCGTCGGTGAGCAGCAGTTCCTGCTCCCGGCGCGCGGCGGCGATCCGCGTCGCGAACTGCCCGACGGACGAGAACCCCTGCTCGTCCTGCACCCGCACCACGGTCACCCCGTCCGGGGCGTCCCAGTGCAGCCGGTAGTCCTGACCGGCCGCCGCCAGCTGCGCATCGAACTCCTGCAACGCCGACGTCAGCGCCGTGCGCGTCGACTTCCGGGCCGACTCCGACACCGTCACCGACTCGGTCGCCGCCAGCAGCGACGCGAACAGCGCCGACACCTCCGCCGGCAGCACCGGCACCTCCTCGCCGGTCTCGCGCTGGATCCGATACACCAGCTGATCGGCGTCGAGCCACGCCGCCGGTCCCGCCGGCCACGCGTGCGGCTGCTCGATCCCCAACAGGCCCAACAGCTCCGGGCGCGCATAGGGGGCCAGGTGCTCGGCGTCCGCGAGCGCCTCCACCAGCGCCGACCGCAGCGTCTGCTCGGCCGCGGTGTGCGCCGCCTCGGCCTTACCGATCCGCTCGATCGCCGCGTCGTAGGCCTTGCGGGCGGTGCGCTGCGCCGCCTTCGCCGCCTCGATCCGCGCACGGGCCTGCTCGAGCTGCTCGTCGATCTGCTCCGCGGACGCACCGAGCGCCTCCCGCAGCGTCTCGAGCCGCTGCTGCTGCGCCGTCAACGACTCCTCGGCGACCGCCGCCTGCTCCGCCGACTCCTCGGCGGCCCGCCGCGCCTCGTCGAGCCGCGCCGCCGCATCCCGCGCCCGCTCGAGCTCGGCGGTGTGCTCGCGCCGCGCCCGCAGCAGCGCCTGACCCTGCGACTGGAAATGCCGGATCGCCGCCGCGACCGCGTCGAGCTCGCGGGCGGTGTGCGGGGCGCGGTGCGCGGCCGCCGCGGCCCGCACCTGCTGCTCCCGCGCCGCATGCTCGGCCAGGGCCTGATCGAAGTCGCGGTCCGCCGCCGCGGCCGATTCCGTCGCGGTCCGCAGCGCGCCGGCGCACTCGGTGACCTTCCGCAACGCCGCCGACACGGTGCCCGTGCGCGGCAACGCCGACGCGGCCCGCTCGAGCCGGGTCAGCTGCTCCCCGAGCCGGCGCCGGTCCGCGCCCAGCGCCGCCACCGCGGCCCGCGCCTCGGCGATCATCGTGTCCAGATCCGCGATCCGGCTCTGCCGCCGCCGCGCCCGCGCGGTCGCCCCGATGAACTCCGCGTGCGTCTTGCCGTGGCGCCCGACCTGCACGCCCTGCCGGAACCGGCCGCTCTCGTCGACGGCCACCGTGACCGACCCGTCCGCCGGGGTCAACGCGATCGACGCGAGCAGATCCCGCACCCGCTGCTCCGGAACACCGGCATCGGGCTCGGCGACCAGCACGTCGGCCAGGGTGCGCCCGGCCGGACGCTGCGCCGCCGGCAGCGGCTCCAGGAACTGCTCGGATGCGGTGTCGCCGCCCGGAACCGACTCGTCGGACACCCAGCCGTCCAGCAGATTCGCCGCCTCCAGCGCGGCCTCGATGCCGGCCGCCGCCTCCGGCGTGACCTCGTCGGCGAACCGCACCAGCCGCCACAGCGGCGCACCCGGCAGGGCGTCCCGGTCGCCGCGGCGCGCCGGGAACGGCGGGGGAGCATCGTCGCGTTCGGCCGCGATCGCCGCCCGCTCGGACTCGAGTTCCCCGATCCGCGCCTCGAGCGCCTCCGCGTCCGCCGCGCACGACCGCCGCCGGAACTTCAGTTCCTCCACCGCGGACGCGGTGTGCGCCGCCAGCACCGCCGCCGGGGCGGGCGCATCGTCGTCGCCGGCGCGGGCGATCGCGTCGTCGAGGGCATCGAGCAGGCCGGTCGCGACACCTGCCGCCGCGAACTCGTCACCGTGCTCACCCCACCAGGTGCGCAGCTGATTCGCCGTCTCGGCGCGGGCGAGCTCGACCATCGTCTCCGCCGCCTCGACCGCGGCCCGCGCGGTGTCCAACTGCGCGCGGCCCCGCTGCGCCGACGCCTCCGCGCGCGTCCGCGCGGAAGCGGCCCCCTCGACGCGCGAGAGCGCCGACCGCACCGCTTGCACATCGGCTTCGCGTTCGGCCACGTGACCGTCGATCACGGCCGCCAGCTGTTCGGCGCGCACCTCGGGTTGCGGTGCGGTCCAGGCGATTCCCGCGTCCTCCGCCGCCGCGGCCAGCGCCGCCTCACCCCGCGCGAGCGCCGCCACCGCCGCCGTCACCGCGGCGGCCGCGCGTTCGGTCTCCTCGGTGCGCTGCGCGAGCGTGGCCTGCGCCCGCCGGGCATGCTCGCCCTGCGCGATCGTGGTGCGTTCGAGATTCGCGACGGCCTGCGCCAGGTCGTCGAGCTGCTGCTTGCCCTCGTACGCGCTCGAGCGTTGCAACGCCTCGAGATTCGCGCGGGCCTGCTCGAGTTCCCGCTCGGTCTCGGCGAGTTGCTGCTCGACGCTCGCGCGTTCGGTCCCGGACCGCAGCCGGTCCGCCGCCGCGCCGTGCAGCGTCTCGATCCCGGCGTCGACCGCCGCCAGCCGCGCCGCGACCTGCTCGACGTCCGCCCGCGCCTGCTGCCGCAGATACTTCCCGTACACGGTGACGAACCGCTGCGCCGCCTCGTCCGCCGCCGACAGCGACTCGAGCACCCGCGCGACCTCCTCCATGTCGGAGAACGAGCGGGCCGCCTCGAGCACCAGACGGTCGTCCAGCGGCCGCAGACCGTCGGTCAACGCCTGCGACAACCCCTTCGGGTCGAGATTCTTCGCCAGCTGCGGCCGCCGCAGCGTGAGGATCAGATTGATCAGCTGCTCGTAGCGCTGTGCGCCGAGCCCGAACAGCCGCGCGTCGATCGCCGCCCGGTAGTCCACCGGCCGATCCGACACCGCGTCCGCGCCGACCTCGTCGATCAACTGCTTGCGGGTCAGCGGCCGATCCTCGGCGTCGAGCAGCGAGAAGTCCACCCCGACCCGGCCGTCGACGACGAAATACCAGCGGGTGACCTTGTCGTTGCCGCGGGTGGCGCGCATCCCGATGCCGACCGTCACGGCCTCCGGATCGTCACGGTCGCCGCGGCAGAACTCCATCCACACATACGAATACGCGCTGTCCTGCCCGCGGTAGAGCAGGTTCGACCGCATCGTGCGTTCCTCACCGGCGAACGGGTTCAAACGGCGCGGCTCGATCCGGCCGTCGAACACGAACGGGAACAGCACCTCGAGGGCCTTGGTCTTGCCCGACCCGTTCGGGCCGCGCAGCACCAGGCGCCCGTCGGCGAACGAGAACTCCTGGTCCCGGTAGTCCCACAGGTTGATGATCCCGGCCCGTGTCGGCCGGAAACGGGCACTGCTCATGACAACTCCGCCTCGCTCGAGTCTCCCGGATACAGATCGATCTGCGGGTCCCGCTCCCGGACGGTGACCGTGACCCCGCGGTAGCGCGCCAGCGCCGGCAACGCCAGCACCCCACCGGGCACCCGCACCACCAGCCGCAGCTTCTCCAGCAGATCCAGCGCCGCCGCGGCCAACCCGGCCGGATCGGCCTGCCACTGCGCCGCGAACGTGCGCCCGTAGGCATCGACGAGCTGCCCGACCGTCGAGGCCAGCCAGCCGTCCTCGATGAGCGGATGCAGCGCGGCCGGCCGCTCCTCGGCCGGCTCCGGCGCCGGATCGGACCCCGAACCCGCGCCGTCCTCCACGGCGAGTGCCGCGAACACCCCCGCCGCGGGGATCGCCGCATCCACCGCCGCCACCAGCGCCTCGTGACCGTCCGGCGGCAACGGCATGCGCAGCAGCCCGGCGTCACCGTCCTCGGGCACCCCCGCGTCGAGCACCCGGGCGCTGATCTCCCCGGCCAGCAGCAACGCCAGCTGCGCCACCGACCCGGTCCCGGGAAACCGCAGGTCCGACAGCCGACCCGACGAATCCACCAGCGCCGCACCCTCGGCGCGGCGCTCGGCGACGAGACCGGTCAGCAACTCCACGTCCGCCGCGGTCCGCGGCAACGCCAACTGCAACGCCTCCGCATCGTCGAGCTCCTCCGCGTACAGCACCGGACGTTGCACCAGCGCCCGCCGCACCCGCCGCGCGACCTCCGCCGTCGCAACCGGACGTTCCGGATCGGCCGGGACACCCCCGTCGGCCAGCAGCCCACGCACCGACCGCAGATGCTGCAACACCCGCGGCGGCCGGAACAACGCCGTCACCACCGCCCGGTCGATGTCGTACAGGGCCTCACCGACCTCCGGGTCCGACGCCCACCGGCCGGCATCCCCGTCGGCCAGGGTGATCGCACCCCGCGTGCACAACCACGCCACCGCATCGACGAACGCATCCCGGTCCGCGGCCCGGTCCGCCGCCAGCTCCACCCCGTCGACCTGCGACGCCTCCGCCGCCACGTGCCCGGCCAGCTCGGACAGGCTGATCTGATTCCCGGCCCGCCCCAACGCCGCCAGCGCCAACGCCAGATACGCGTAGCGCCGCCGATCGAACGGCCGATCCGACACCGTCGACGTACCTGCCCCCGGGTCGAGCCGATCCGCGACCGTGAACAACCGGGCCGTCGTCTCGGTCACCTCGAGCCGATACCCGAACGCCTCGAGCAGATCCGCGCGCAACTCCGTCGCCCACCGCCGCACCAGCGGCAGCGCATTCGGATCCGGATACGACACCGTCACCAGATGGTGAGTGAGAATCAACCGCACCGCCCGCTGGAACGAATCCAGCTCGAGCGACGGAATGCTCCGCGCCTTCACCGCACGTCCACCGACAGGCCGTCCAGATGCAACCGGCCCCGCGCCGTGTGCACCACCATCGACTCCGCGCTCGGCGTCAACGTCAACGTCACCCCGTTCCCCGAACCCGTCGCCGCATCACCCACACGGGCACTGATCGGCACCCGCGCCGACAACGCCGCATCCAGCAGACCCAACAGCACCTCGGTCTCGGCCTCCGACAACTCCCGCTCCCGCACACCCCCGGTGGCCAGCGACGCCGCGGCCGCCGCGCGGCGACGCTGCGCCGCGAGCTGCACCTCCCGCAGCCGCCGGATCCCGGACTCGTTCCGCACCACCTTGCCCGGCGCCCCCGCCGACGGGGTCCGGCCCGTCTCGGCGAGCGTCCGGGAGATCTCCACCGGCGGCGCCTCCCACCACGACATCCCGATCGGCACCGCCTCCGCATCCGCGTGCGGCATCGCGAAATGCCGCGGCCGGCCCAGATCGAACACCACCCCGAACAGGGCGTGCGCCGCCTCCTCGCTCGGCGCGGCCGCGAACCAGCCCGCCAGGTGCCGCAACTGCGACTCCCGGCTCACCCCGCCCTTGCGGGTCTCGGTGACACGCCGCAGCAACGCCAGCACCGCGGCGATCGCGCTCATCGTGCCCTCCCGCAGCCGATCGGCCTCGCTCGGCGCCGACCCCACCCCGGCGAACCAGTGCTCGATGCCGCGCCACCGCGACCGCCAGTCCGCCTCCCGCTCCTCGACCGGCAACAACACCCGTTCGTCGTGGGCCGCAGCCCGCGCCAACAACTGCTCGACGCCGGTCGCCTGCACCCGCTCGAGCGCGGCGGTCAGCTTCGGCGCGAACCGCGCCAGATCCGAACTGAACTCGCGCATGTGCATCAGCAACGCGTCCTTGTGCGCGAGGAACACCTCCGGTGTGATCTCCGTGGTCCGCACCATGTCACCGAGCACGAGATAGAACCGGGCCGCCCGTTCGGCCATGTCCGACAACGTCGCATCGAGCCGCATCAGCTTGCGGATGACCAGCTCCCCGTCACCCGCCTCGTTCGCCGCCGCGAGATCGGTCAGATCCGCCAGCAGATCCGCCAGCGCCAGCCGCGACAGCGACGCATCCTCCCCGCGGCCGCTCAGCACGTCCTCCACCGCCCGGAACGCGTGATAACCGGGCCGGGTGAACTGATACACGAAATGCCGATTGCGGTACTCGGCGAGCGTCGCCGCCCGCGTCCCGTCGTAGCTGCGCTCGAGCAGACCCCACGCGTGCAGCTGCTCGAGCAGCGGCGTCACGTCCTGCGCCGACAACGCCGCCGCCGGATCGTCCCCGCCGATCCGCCCGAGGATCGACGCGACCTCCCCGGCATGCAGCAACACCACATAGTTGGCGCGGGCATGGTCGAACGCCCGCAACACCCACAGATATTCGGTGCGCTTCTC